>Ga0207904_1000033_pt1 | contig 145704 bp, 121 predicted proteins | sample MalvirmetaMSP118_FD_184232 | JGI IMG/M metagenome (GOLD analysis project Ga0207904, IMG submission 184232) | Marine viral communities from the Deep Pacific Ocean - MSP-118 (SPAdes) | ecosystem: Environmental > Aquatic > Marine > Oceanic | place: Pacific Ocean | collected 2011-05-30 | reverse complement strand
GAGGTAGTTTGCTTGTCAGTGTTGATCGTCATCGGGTAGGTGCTAAAAGATGGTTGTGGATGTTCCAGGCTATAAAATAGTTTCGGAAATCGGAAAGGGTGGAATGGCGACGGTCTTTGTCGCCGTTCAGGAAAGCTTTAATCGAAAAGTAGCGCTCAAGGTCATGGCTACGAGCCTGACCGGCGACCCGGTTTTTGGCGAACGTTTTCTGCGCGAAGCCCGGATTCTTGCCAGCTTGACCCACCGCAATATTGTCTCCGTCTACGATTTAGGCAAGCATGCGGGCTATCCGTATTTCAGCATGGAGTTTTTACCCGGTGGCGACCTCAAGCATCGGCTCCGATCCGGTATCCGTGCTGACAAGGCCGTGCGCATTATTTACGATATGGCTGGCGCCCTCGCCTTCGCTCATTCCAAATCCTATATTCACCGCGATATCAAACCTGAAAACATGTTGTTCCGTGCAGACGGCACCGTGGTGTTAACCGATTTTGGTATAGCCAAGGCCCTGGAAGCGGATACTAATGTCACTTCTGTGGGGGTGGTGGTGGGTTCGCCCCATTACATGAGTCCGGAACAGGCGCTGGCAAAAAAAGTCGACACCCGTTCAGACATCTATAGTTTGGGCGTTGTGATGTATGAGGTTTTGGTCGGCCGGCCCTTGTACGATGCCGGTTCTTCGGTCGCCGCAGCCATCAAGCACATATCTGATCCGATTCCGAAATTGCCCGCCAAGCTCAGTTGTTTGCAGCCGGTGCTGGAAAAGATGGTGGCCAAACATCCTTCCGATCGTTATGCCTCCATGGTGGAAGTGGCACAGGCGCTGGAACCCTATGTGCAGTCCCCTTTCGATACCTGGGAAAGCGTCGGCAGGCGTCCGTTAAACCCGCGTTCGCGCATGATGGTTGAAGATTTGCCGACCATCTCCGATTTTGAATTCCCTTGGAGCGACCGGGATGATACCCCGATTCCCACAGCCATCGCGAAACAAAACTCGCCCTCAGCACCGACCATGTTTGTTAAGCGCACGATGTTCGGCAAAATGCGCATCCGGGTACATCGTACGTTTGCCAGTATCCGCCATCATCTGCGGCCCAACGAAAACAGTGCCGTGCGCCTTAAATTTGCCATGATGCTGGGATTATGCGCGTTGGTCGGCCTGTCGGTGTTTTATGTGTTGGATAATAAATCCTTGTCCAAGGGCTCCGCGTTGCAAATGCGAGCGCAGGAGATTTTTGCCGGCATAAACAAGCCCGGAATCGCTCAACCGGCATCAGGCAACACCGCTGCCGAGCCCCCCGCTGCGGTCGTGGAATCCGGCTCGCCAAAACAGGAGGGCGCAAATTTCAATGCGGATACCGAAGTAGTTGCTGCTACGGCAGGCATTGAATCCAAGGAGACCCGCCCGGTCATCCGCTCTGAGGTGGAATCCGGGGCCGACGCCATGGCGGAGGCAAAAGCGGACGCAAAAGCCGGCGCCCTGCAGCCCGTTGCGGTCAGTGCCATTCCGGCACCTTCGGCGGAGGACAGCCCTGAAATTTACGATCTGATGAATGAAGCCCGTAAAGCAATGTGGGCAGAAAATTGGGCCAAGCCGGCAGGTCGCAGTGCACTGGATTATTACCGTAGAGTGTTGCAGTTGCAGAGCAATCATCCTGGTGGGCTTGCCGGCATTGATATGGTAACCCGTAATATACTGAGCCTTGCCAGCCGCGACCTGAATAACGATCACTTAAGCTCCGCCTACGAGTACGTTCAGCAAGCCAAATCGCTGACCCAAGAGTACGGTTTGTCCGGGGAATTAATGACCCGTGCAGGTGAAATGAGTGAAACCATTGCGCGTATTGAATATCTGGATACGATGGGGAATATTGAACGCTGGGTCACTATTCTGGAAGGGTCGGATTTTCTTACTGTCGATGATTTGAACCAGGCTTATTCTGCTTATATGTCTGTTCTGAACGCCAATATCAATGATGATAAATTGCGGGTAGCAAACGGGGTTTATTCCGACGCATTCTATGAGCTGGGTAAAAAATACTTCAAGCGTAACCAGATGGAAATGTCTCGCGACTTAATTGCAAAAGGATTACAGATCAATCCGCAGCATGAGCAGCTAAGGGATTTGAGTGCGCGTTGGTCCCGCCGCAATAACAATGATGACTATTTTTTGGATAAGCTTTATTAGTTTATCCATTCCAGTCAGGGAAGCTCTTATATGATAAAGCGTATACACTATTACCTAATTCCGATGCTGTTGTGTCTGTCACCCGCCGCATTACAAGCGCAACCGGAATGTGAAGACAGCGTAGAGTTTGCAAAAAACGGTTGGCAGTCAAAGGCGGTTCAATCGGATATCGATGATTACCTCAGAGACCACCGCATGAAGGTGAACTGGCAACAAGAACCGATTCCACCCGATCAGATCGGACGCGATTATTATGAATGGCTCTGGAGTGGAAAAATCGGCGCCAAAATGAAGCAGGAATTGATGCAGCGTTATTGCGGCAATTCCGAGGCAGCCTGAATGTAGCGTTTGATGTCTACGGAATCTATCTGCGCCGGATCCAGGTACAATTGCGCGTATTTTTTATAAACACCGCTGCCTAAAAACAGATTAAACACATCCCGATCAATATTTCCTTTTACTGCCATGCGGAACAGAATATCCACCGCTTCGCTGATGGGCTTCGCCACTTTATAGGGCCGGTCTGCCGCTGTCAGCGCTTCAAAGATATCGGCAATAGCAATGATCCGCTCCGGAATAGATAAATCTTCTGCGCTCAGACGACGCGGGTAGCCGGTGCCAGTCAGCGTTTCGTGATGGGTGGAGGCGTAGCGGGGCACATTGGCCAGCTCCGGAGGGAAAGGAAGATTGTCGAGTAGTTTGATGGTGCCGATCATATGTTCATTAATTTTAAAACGGTCTTCCGCAGTCAGGGTGCCGCGTGACACCAGCAAATTGTAAAGCTCTCCCTGATTGTAAAGATGTTCCGGAATATCCATTTGAATACCAAAGCGTGGATCGTGTGCCTGTTGGTTGACCCGTTCAATCAAGTGTTGGGGTTTATTGGCAAGCAGGGTCTCGCGCACAGGCAGCGCTTCGGCCTTTTTCCCATATCGCTCCAATTCGATGGCTGAAACCCCCAGCCGGTCATCGAAGTGGCGCTGCCAAGGGGTTTCAGCCAATGCGTTTAAGCGCGCCGCATCTTCCGCAGACAGAAATTCCGCTCCGATGTTGGCACCGGCGACAAACGCAAAATCGTCTTTTAGCTGTGCCTGTTTTTGATCCAGTTGTTGTCGTAGAGTGTGGGCTTGCTCCGGATAGCGGATCAGCTGACGCAAATAATCGATTTCAGCGTCCCGCCACAGCACTTCAAAACGGGTGCGAACTTCATGAATCCGGTTGTAAATCAGCTCCAACTTAGTACTTTTGTCGACAATGTGTTCCGGCGTCGTGATCTTGCCGCAATCGTGCAGCCAAGCGGCCAATTTGAATTCCCGGTATTCATCGGAATCGTTAAATTTGAAGTCGGCGAAGGGTGCGTCCTCGCTGCGCTCTGCCGCTTCGGCGATCATCACCGATAATTCGGGTACCCGTGCGCAGTGTCCCGCTGTGTAGGGGGATTTCTCATCAATGGCTTCTGCGATCAACTGCACCAATGATTGCATTAACTCTTTTAGCTGGACTTCGTAGGCTTCAATGGATGACGACATTTCCAGCATCGATTCGGATAATTCATGCACTTCAATTATGGAGCTGCGACAATACTCCACTTGGTTGAATTGACGATTTTTAATTTTTGCATTCTCTAGCGCTAAGCGGCGGATAGGGTTGACGATAGGATTGGCAAACAACCATGAAATAGGAATTAACAACAGCAAACAGGCGCAGGTGATTAGCATCGACGTTTTAACCTTTGCCAGGCTGGGGGCCAGAACACGCTCTTCGGGAACCACAATGGCAAAATATTCCTGATAGGTATCGCTGCGGTTGAGCGGTGTGACAAAGATAAAATGCGATCGATCATTGATCTGGGTATTGATAATGTTGCCGATGCCTTCTCCGCTGTGGGCAATATTGAATAACTCAGGATAGGGAACGGTGGAAAGATTGCGAAGATTGCTGTCCTGGGGGGTGAGCCAGGTTTCGGTCAGTGTTTGGCGGTGGGATTGATTGAAGCGGTGTATCGCCAGGTTAAGGATGTCGGCAAGGGGAGCCAGGCTTTTCTTAACCAGCAAATGAAAATCGTGGGGCAAGGCCTTGTCAATTTCTGGTAAAGGTTCATGAAAGCGAATTCCGTCATAAAAGTACTGCTCGGCAGTGTGATGTAATATGGCGGCACTTTCTATAGTGCCGTACGCTTCGCCGGTTAACACCGCTTCGATCGCTGTACGATTAGAGCTGGTTTCGAGAACCCGAATGTCGGGGAAGGCGTTGCGGAAAATTGAAATAAGCGACCAACCTTCGGGGATGGCCAGAGTTTTGCCTCGCAGTTGTTGTAGGGTTTCGATGTCTGATACGCCCTCTTTCGTAATGATTGCGTATGGTAGATCCAGCATCGGATCGCTATAAAGCCCTGCTCCCGCCAACGCTTCGCTTTTCAGGACCGGGTGTATGATATCCAGATTACCTTGCTTGAACATGCTCACCAATTGCGGCCAGGAGTAACCATTTACAAATTCGATTTTCAGACCTGTCATGCTGGCAAGGGAACGGATCAGATCGATTGCGTAGCCCCTGGGCTCACCGGCGACGGCATAATCCATTGGTGGCCAATCCAATTCGTTGGATACGCGTATCACGCCAAGTTCATCGATGTATTTTTTTTGCTCGTCTGTCAGGTTGATTTGCGGAAGATCAGGTTTCGCCGGCGCGTTTTCCACGAGGTGATTCGATGCAATCACCTCCCCACTGCTCTGATATAAATAGATCTCGCTGTCTGCATCCAATTGTTGGGATTGCAAATAAGTGGAAACCGTTGCCAGCGTGACATCGACGGCTAACACCGCCCCCTGCTCGGGTAACGCAATGGAATAGGTTTGTCCGGGGATTTGCAGTTGCTGAAATAAATAGGGCGGGGATTTATAAACCTGTTCGGTTGTGGCATTAATAAACCAGGGTCGACGCCTGGGGTCATATTCACTGCGTTCTTCGCGAAAGCGACGCAGTTCGAAATCCCGATTGTAATATTCAAAACGTCGTTTGCGCTGTGCCCCTTCATTCGCAACTTCAATAATGACCCAGCGATCCTCCGGAGTCGCCTGCATTTTCTGGCGTATGTCACCTGCACTTTCCAGGTTCACTAACTCATAAAACCGGCCGTCATCAAATCCGATATAAACACCGTAGAACGCATTGTTTTCTTTGATCACTTCCGAAAATAATTTGTAGGTATCAAGGGGAAGGTGGTTATTTTCGATCAACTTCGGATACGCTGCCAGCAGCTTGGTGGCCTGTATGACATTGCTGTCCGAGGAGGACAAAAAATTGCCGGTGCCGGAAGCACTTAGTTTAAATTGGGTTAACGCGGATTTTATTGCCAGCTCGCGGCTGAAATGATACTGCAGACCAATTGCGACCATGGCCGTGACCAGTGTGGCTAAGACAAAAACCCCGACCACGGTGATACGTATTGAAAAACGGGGGTTGTTGAGGGTGGTGGTATCTATCACTGTATAGCCTGCTTTCAATCCCTGATTACGGAAGGGTACCACAGGCGGGTGGCGCTTTATCAACCGGAATAAACGTTATGGCCATTGTTTAAAAGGACCGGTTACGTTAAACATATCGGTGTCTGTTCATCATGGCCTTTTATCAGGCTACAGGAGCTGCTTTGAATCAATTGATATTACACAACTATCCCCTGTCTCCATTTTCCGAAAAAATACGGTCGATGCTGGGCTATACCAAGATTCCGTGGCAATCCGCCAATACCCGTGAAGCGCCGCCCAGGCCGATACTGGAGCAACTGGCCGGTGGTTATCGTAAGGTACCGGTAGCCCAGATCGGTGCAGATATATTTTGTGACACTCGGACGATCAGTGCAGAAATCGCTGCGATGGCCAACATGCCGGAGCTGATCGTGGAAAATGCCGATGCGGAGTGTCAGGCGTTTGTTGAAGAAGTCGAACAGAAAATGTTTTTTGCGACCCTGGCCTGTTCCATGTCCTTCAAGCTGAATAAAAAAGTTTTGCGAACTCTGTCTGTACTGGATGTAGCACAGATGATGTGGGATCGCATAAAAATGGGCCGCCATGCCACGGTAAAAATGGCCGGGCTGAAAACCTCCAAAGCGATTTTGCAGGCGTATCTGGAAGACCTGGAAAACCAATTGTCACGGGATTTTATTTTTGGGAATGGCCCGTCGATAGCGGACTTTGCCGCTTATCACAGTTTATGGTTCTATCGGGATCTGGCCGAAAAAAGCGAAATTAATAAATACCACAATATCAATCGCTGGATGGATCGAATTAAGCAATTCGGCCATGGAAAAGAGTTGGAGCTGGATCCGCCACTTGCACTGGAAATAGCGCGAAATAATGAACCGCGGCCGATCGAAGAGGCGTTCAAGGACGATCCGATGATCGGTAAACAGGTGCTCATAGCGCCGTCGGACTACGCCCAGACTGCGAGCCAGGGTACGTTGGTGGGGAGCAAACCCCATGGATGGATCATCGCGCGACAAGAGTCGTCATTGGGCACAGTGCACGTTCACTTTCCCCGGCATGGATTCACTTTAACACCGGTCTAGCAATGCCAATGCAACCGCGACGATAAAAAAAGGCGACCCTGAACAGGGTCGCCTGAGGTCGGCAAAACAAAACGGTTTGCTACCTTGGTTGGCTTAAATTATCTGAATAACTTGCCCAGGTGCATAAAGCGGGTTTCTCCGGAGGAGTCATCGACACCGTCATTATCGGTGACGACATAGACTTCACCCTTCTTAGTAATAGCAGTTCCTTCCACTTTATCCAGTACCCAACCACCGGTGGCTTTCAAATCCGGAAGCAGATCGTGCACCACGGTCTTGCTGACAACGGGAAAATTACCGCCTTCAGCAGCGGGAGTTAAGCCGTCAATAGAAAAGCGATAGAGACGTTTTAACTGCGCTTTATCCCCTTGTTGATTGTCGCGCTCGATGACGACGAAATTGTGATCGTCAATGGCGCTTAATTCGCTCAGACCGACCCATGCGTCTTCTTGTGCTACATCCAATGGGTAATACAAGAATCCCCAATGATTATTCGATGGGTTGTAAACACCGATGCGTACGTGGTTTTCCGGATCGCCTTTCCACTCACGTTGAAAAGCCACCAACACACGCTCGTTTTCACCACTGCCGGTGACAGCGACACCTTCGAAACCGTTACTGATTTGTTTATCAATTACGCCATCCGGCAGATTGATTTCTTCCATTACCGTGCCGTCGGCTGCTGTCTTGATCAGTAGATTGGGGCGGCTTCCACCATTGCCTTCTGATACCAACCAAAAGCTACCGTCGCTACGTTGCGCGATGCCTTCCAGGTCATAGTCAACGGTGTCGCCATCCTTACTAAGCACCAATGCTTCTTTGATAATAGCCGGGCCATTCTTTGCTACTTTCACTTTAAAGATGCGGGATTGGGCGTAGTAGCTGTCGGGGACAGCGTAAAGGATGTTGGCTCTATGGTTATCCGCTACCATGCCGCTCAATGCGCTCCAGGGGATCAGTTGCTTGGGATCGGACATGATTTCTGGATAGTTCGCTGCTTTCGCACCGTATTGATAAATGGAAACCGTGGAACGGAAACCGTCATCTGCGCTGTCTTCTTCGCTGGATACCACCACCAGATTGCGCGATGGTATAGTTAGAATGCCTTCCGGCCCGATGGTGCTGGGCAATATCTGGTGTAGTTTCGGTTTAGCGAACGCAGCGACTTTATACACGGCCACCGCATTGCCGCGCTCAGCACCCACGAACAGATAATCGGCTTTGCCGTAATGTCCGGTGGTGACTGATTCCGGTTCGATGCCTTTATTTTCTGAGCGGCTTTCCGGGTAATGACCAATGCGGATGAAGTCGTGTTCCATAGACGAGCCAGACTCGTAACGGGCATGCCCGAAGGGACTAAAAATGGTAAATCCACGGCTACCGCCTTCCACACCATCAGCATCTTCATAATCGCCTTCGTTGGCGGTGACTACCCACCAGTCGTTAAGCCAGGCCACCGAATCCGGCTCGCGGCGACGATTGAGAATGTTATCAAGCGGTTCAATGACGTCGTTTTCTTGGGTGTCAACGCCAAATAAATCCACGCTGCCGGCGGAAAACTCATTGATGACCATGCCGCGACGCAGATCCACCAGAATCAAGTGATTGTTTTCTTGCAGGCTAACGGCTGCAATATTCAGGCGGCTGATGGCAACGTACTCTGGCTCCGGATCATCCGGTGCAATTTCAGCGTACCCTGTTAATTCCACTTGCCGTACTTTCCATTTTGACGGTTTGCCCTTTGTGGTGATGATTTTCAGGTACCCGGCAGGCTGTTGAGGAATCAATCCGTCATCAAAATCTTCATCTCGCTCATTCTCGATAACCACCGCAGCATAGCGGCCGTCAGGGCTGATCGCGATGGCATCCGGTTGTCCTCCCATGTCGAGGTCGGCTACCCATTGGGGTTGCAGAGGGTTATCAATTGAATACACAGACAAAACGCCGCCGGGTGTGGTGTAACTCGAAGAGGTGTTGACTGCGACTAACAGATAGTCTCCGGTCACAGCCACTGAAGTGGGCTCGCCGGCTAGCGGTAAAAAGCCCGCTGCCACCGGCGCAGCCGGGTCCGCAATATCGATCATCCCGATGCGACCTCGAGGGCTATTGCTATAATAGACAACCTTCCCGTCCTGGCTGGCAGCACTGATCTCAGCAGCAGTGGCGTCGGTGGTATTTTCATCCGGCGCGAGATTCTGATAGACGGGAAAGGTCGATACGCGCTCAAAGTAGGTTTCTTTTTTGTGAACGCTTTTGGCCCGATCGTGCTTGTCGAGCGAAGACGCGACGGCGCCGGTTGCAGTGACTGCGATGGCGAGCGCCAGCGCGGACTTGATAAACGGAAATTGCATTTTATTACCCCTAATGGTCCGAATTCGGATACGGAAAGTTAACCAGGGTATGTTAGGGCGGCACTGTGACAACGAAATGAATATAAACTAGGCAGTTGGCGGGGCCGTTTTCAAACCCCGGTAAGGATCAAGCCTTATGTATAATCGGCCAGAACGCGGAACGCCCGACATTCTATGGCGCTTGTCCGTAGCTCAATAACCAAAACAGAGGGTGCAGAATATCATGAGCGAACTTCATTACGGCTCGTGCCTGTGTGGCAAAACTACATTTGAGGTGATTGGGGAATTTCAGCATTTTTATCTATGCCATTGCAGCCGTTGTCGAAAAGACACCGGGACTGCCCACGCCGCGAATCTGTTTTCCAGCACAGCAGAGTTACGCTGGCTGTCAGGTAAAAATAACGTAAAAATATTCACCTTGTCCGAAACACGCCATAAAAAAAGTTTTTGTGTTGAGTGTGGCTCTGCGTTGCCGAATATTCAGATGGATGGCAAGCTGTTGGTGGTTCCGGCGGGTTGTCTCGACAGTCGCCTGTCGGTAATACCGGACGCTCATGTATGTATGGCCAGTAAAGGCGATTGGGATGCTGGGTTAGAGCAGGTGACGAGGCTTGATGAATTACCGCTTGGCTGAAGTAATGACCCGAAACCGGAAAAGGGGCTCGCTGCTATGTTGAAACTGCTCTTTCTTTCTGTGGTGGTGTTGTTGGTCTTTGCAGCCCTGGCATTGGTCTACCGCATGATCAGGAAAGAGTACAATCGCTTTTTGGGTAGCCCACTTTCAGTGGCATTGGCCTTATTGGTGCTCGGATTGATCCTTATCTGTGTCGGTTTATTATTTGCGGACGCCGGTCAGGGTGATTACCCCCATTTGTTTGTCTTGATTGCGGGGGCCGGCGTGGTTCTATCCGTGAGTACGGGGGCTCATATTGTGATATTGACGTTCCGCTATTTAATGAGAAATAAACAAGAATAGTCTGTTAGAGTATTCTGTCAGAAGATAATAACAATCAGGAGAATAATCATGTTTAGCCATGTAATGTTGGGTGCCACGGATATGCAGGCATCAAAAAAGTTTTACGATGCCATTCTGGGCGCGCTAGGGCACGAGCCTGGTGTTATGGATGACAAAGGTCGTTGCTTTTATTACACAAAAACCGGAGTTTTTGCTCTCAGTGTGCCGATCAACGGTGAACCGGCCTGTAACGGTAATGGCAGCACCATCGGATTTGCGGCAAAAACCCCGGAGTTAGCGGATGCGTGGCATGCAGCCGGCCTGGAGAATGGCGGTGTAACCTGTGAAGATCCACCCGGTATTCGCGAAGGCAATGGTGTCAGGCTATATATCGCCTACCTGCGCGATCCTTCCGGAAATAAAATTTGTGCGTTGCATCGGATGGGTTAAGCGTTTTCTTTCCAATTCCGGGGGGCTATTTGGAGCCCCCGGATTCGGTTTTTCGCCAGCAACGCCTGGATAAACAGGCCTGTAATACTCGGTGAAACTGCATCGGTCTGTTTTTAGTGATTGTTTGAATTCTTTTTTAGACCCTGCGCACATTTTTTATTTATCCGACCTGACATCTTACGCGCCTGACTATTAACTCGGGTTTCCTACAAGGAAGGTTAAGATGAAAAGTCGTTCTGGTCATTTACTGTTATTATTCACCCTCTTTTCCTGCCAGCAAGTGTTCGCTTGGGAATCTTGTGAACAGTGGGGGCAATTCAGCGATAACGGCTTCACTGTTTATAACAATATCTGGGGCAGTGGCGCCGGCACGCAATGTGTTTGGGCAAATACGTATTCCGATTGGGGAGTTAGGGCGGATCATCCGGATACCGGCGGCATTAAATCCTATCCCAATGTCTCCCGCGAAGTGGATTTCAATGTTGATGACCTGGGCACTTGCACGAGCGATTTTGCGGTATCCAGACCGTCCGATGGTAGTTATTCCAGTACGTATGATATCTGGTATGACGATCACAGCTACGAGTTAATGGTGTGGATGAACTGGTCCGGGCAAGTGAGCCCCATCTCCTATAACTATAATGCTTCCGGCCAACCGGTGCCGGAAGCGCGTAATGTCACCGTGGGTGGTAATAGCTGGAATATTTATCGCGGTAGCAATGGATACAACACGGTATTTTCGTTCTTGCGTACCAGCCCTACCGATGCCGGTTCCGTTGATATCAGCGCAATTTCCCGATGGTTACGGCAGCAAGGCTGGTTTGACAATGCGCATCTGCACAAAATCGAATTTGGTTTTGAAATCAGCGGTTCTGCTGGCGGGGCTGATTTTTCGGTGGATAACTACTCCCTCGATTGCGATGCAGCGGATGAGCCGACCAGCCCGTCGCCCACGGATCCACCCCAGAGCGGTGTGATCAACAGCGGGCGTTATGCACTGATCTCCCTGGCCACCGGTCGCGCCATTGAAGTTGAAAGCCGGGATTCAGTGAATGGGGCTGATTTGATTCAGCGCGCTTACCGTGGGCGTGAATACCAACAATTTGATATTCAGCACCTGGGTAATGATCTCTATTCGATTCGGGCTGCGCACAGTGGCAAATCCATGGATGTTTATGAGTTCAATACAGAGCCGGGTGGTGAGCTACGGCAATGGGATTTCACCGGCGCAGATAACCAATTATGGGTGATGTCCGCTTCGGGGAGTGGCTCGGTCAGCATTGTGTCGTTGTTCAGCGGACTGGCAGTAGAGGCGACCCCTTATAGTTTGTGGCGTGGAGGTGATGTGCAGCAGGCCAACCACTCCGGTAGTGAATACCAGCAATGGGAGCTGGTGCCGGTAGATTGATGCGGCAAATGAGGTCGCGGAATTGGTTTTTTTTATGGTGACTGTCGAAAAGGCATTTTGACTAGCGACTAGAACTGAAATCCCATCAAGTCCTATGTCAACGTCAGAGGAAATCCTATTATGTCCACCACCAATAGCGTTCATTTACACCGTGTCTTTAAAGCGCCTCCGGAGCGCGTTTATCGTGCATTTATCGATCCTGCCGCGATGGTTAAGTGGTTACCGCCCTATGGTTTTAGTGCCACCATGCATAGTTTTGATGCCAGAGTTGGAGGCGGTTATCACATGTCTTTCACTAATTTCAGTCGTGATAAAAGCCATTCTTTCAAAGTGAAATACCTGGAATTGACACCGGGTCGATGTATCAGGCACACGGACCAATTTGATGACCCCTCCATGCCGGAGCAAATGCAGGTAACGGTATTGCTGAAAGAGGTCGCTTGCGGCACGGACGTGAGCATTACGCAGGAATTGATTCCCCAGGCAATTCCGGTCGAGTTTTGTTATCTGGGTTGGCAGGAATCGTTGAACCAGTTAGCGAACCTGGTTGATCCGGATATTCCGGATCAGTAATGCAATGGCGGTAACAGTGAACCCCTATTATCGTTTCACCGCGCTTCCACACTGTTACCGCTAATATTATCCTCGCTATAAAGCGTGACCCGGTTACGCCCCTGCTCTTTAGATTGATACAGTGCAATGTCCGCGCAATTCAGAATATAGTCCACAGAGTGCTTTGTTTCGGGCGTGCAACTATAGAGCCCGATGCTCACGGTCACAGGAAAACGGGTGTCGTCTACGACGATAGTATGCTTCTCGATATTGGATCGGATACGTTCGGCAACCGATAGCGCACCTGCAGCATCGGTTTCCGGCAGCATCACAAAAAATTCTTCACCGCCGTATCGGGAGACCTGATCGGAAGGAATACGCAGGGATTCATAAATCAGTTTTGCGACTTCTATCAGGCATTGGTCGCCAATCTGGTGGCCATAGTCATCGTTCACCTTTTTGAAGAAATCGATATCCAGTAATAAAACCGATAGTTGACGTTGGTATCGTGCAGAACGTTTCCATTCTTCCGATAGCGACGTGGTCATGTAGCGTCGATTCTTCAAACCGGTCAGTTCATCTGTATTACTCAGCACCTTTAATTGCTTATTCAGCACTTCGAGTTCCTGGGTCCGTTCATGAACCCTGTTTTCTAGTTGCTCGTTCAATCGCTTGGTGGTAACCAGGGTGTCTGCCTGAGCCTGAAAGCGTAACTTGCGTTCCACATTAATGCTGTTGGCCAATGCTAACGACAGAAGAACGGCCTGGAAAATTGAACCGAACTGAATGGCGTGTTCGGTTATGAAATTCAAAGGCATTAATCCGAGCTTGCTGAGGGCGAAAAAAATCGAGCCCACAAGAAAGCAGATCCAGGCTATAAGGTAGTAGCGTGCGCTGGGAACTTTACGAAATCCGGCGAGGATGCCAGCGAATAAATAGACGAAACAGGCGCAGAGTCCGATCGGCACCAGCGCTTTAATGGCGATTGCATAGGGTAATGCGATGGACAGTACGGCTACGGATCCACCCAATAGGGCAAAGGTGGCGACCAGCACGTCGGTGGGAATCGATAAGGCACGCAGGTTTAGGAAACGCCGGGTGAAAAAGCCCGAAAACATAAACGACATACCGAGAAAAAAGGGAATGGCATGACTATTCAGAACAATCTGATCGGTCCAGATGTAACGGTAACCCTGCCCGCTGAGGGTCAGAAAAAACAGGGGTAGAGAAATAATGAAACTTGCGTAATAGAAATAGTTTCTATCTCTGAGAATAAAAAATATCAGCAAATTATAGAACGCTAATATCAGTGTTGATCCGAAAAAAAAGCCCTGCACGATATTGCTGTAGGCGTCTTTGGAAGCATAGGTTTCCGGTTCCCACAAGGTAAGTGGCGCCTGGATCGAGGTGCCGGATTCCAGTCGGTAGGTGATGCGGAGGGTTTCACCCGGTCGCCAGGTTAAGGGAATGACAAAAGTATTGCTGTCGATGGGACGGGAATGGTAAAGCCGCATATCACCGGTGTGGTATTCTTCTTTTAATTGGTCGCCGGAATAAATATAAACATCTACATAATCCAGCACGGCATAGGACAGATCCAGGTACCGGGTATGACCGTGGTCGTCGGGGTTGTGAATGGTCAGATCCAGCCACCAGACTGAGCGGCTATACCCCTTATTAAAATGGCTGTCGTTATTTTTTTCCCAGTGGGTGTCGCTATCCGGAAGCGTTTGATAAGTCAGCGTGGCGTCACTGTCCTCTATGAATCGAAGTTGCTGGGTAATGGCAAATGCATCGGAGCGGGGAAGTTCCAGGTGGGCCGCCTCAGCAAATGAAATGCAAACTATAGACAGGGCAAGCGCTATGAATCTATTCATCATTTGTGAAAACCGGGCTTAATTATTTAGGTCTGCCGCGAACGACTCTACCTACAGTCTAGCAGGCAAAAACCAAAGGGAGCGCACCTGCCTATTTGGTAGCCTGTATCAGGTGCCCGGCTTTCCGCTATCGGTTTAGACGGATTTTATTTTGTATTCGTTGTCGTTAGTGCGATATTCCGCTGAACCTTCTTTCGCCAATTGCCGTTGGATCTCTTTAATAGCATAGCCATCCACCAGGCCGCGACCGCCAGGCAGGGCCTTTACTACGCTAAGCGCACCAAAGCCCACACCGATGGGGGCGAACAGCCCGGCAAAGCTCAATACGTCCGTTATCGGAGAATCCACTCCCATCTCTTTTGCGGTGCGTTTTCCTACCATCCTGGAATACATAAACTGGGTCGATTTCACATCCATCCGGTGAATCAGTTGGTTGTACCACTTTCGATTCCCGCGTCGATAGGCATTGATGGTGGCGCTGTTCAGATCCCGGCCGCGTTGATCGGATTTGTGACGCAAGGTGGCCTGACATAGATTCCAGGTTTCTACAATTTGTTCGGGCTGGTTACTCAGAAACTGGTCATGCATACCCAGTAGTGAAGCCAGGTAACGGGACTGCTCAATGGCTGCGGTTTGGTAGTCCGTGAGTTTGCTGCCCTTCTTCAGCGCCCATAATGCCATCATGTAGCTGGGTGCCAAGGCCGCCCCCATTTGGTCCACCTGCGGGATCGGCACGCCATAGACGGAGTAGTCCCACACCTTGGGGCGTTTCAACAGTAACCGCTCATTCTGCACCGTTGTTCACTAATGTAATATCGCGCGATAGGCTAACTCCCTCTAATGACTGAAGGAGCCACAGCAATGCCAAGCCAAAAATACGTTCGACGATCAGCCCCAGCCTGGGCGGAACTCATTGAGCAATATCAGCGTTCAGGTCTATCCGGTGCGCAATTCTGTCGGGAGCAAACATTACCTTACGCCAGTTTCTGCAAGTGGCGCCAGCGTATTTTGGAGTCCGACGATTCACAGTCCGCTTCAGCTGTACCTGAATCGGGCTTCGTCGAATTGGATCATTGGCCTGATGCGCCTGACCGCCCCTGGCGGATTACGCTTAAACTGGGCAATGGGGTTGAGTTGTTGCTGAGCCAGCCCTGATGTTTCTGCCCGAACCCAACGTCAGGATCTGGCTGTATACCCAGCCAGTGGACATGCGCAAATCCTTTGATGGCCTCAGTGCGCTGGTAGTGTCTAAGCTCCAGGATGATCCGGCCAGCGGCCAACTGTTTGTGTTTATCAATCGTCGCAAAACCCACCTTAAAATCCTGTATTTTGACGGTGCCGGATTCTGTATCTGGTTCAAGCGCCTGGAGCAAGGACAATTCAATTATCGCGCCTGCGGTGCGGATAAAAAAATATTGAGCTGGGCCCATTTAAAATTGTTACTGGATGGCCTGGAAGTCAAAAAAATCCGCCAATACAAGCGCTATATCCATGCGGCATAGGGTTCAGGTTGGTATAATCCAACACCATGAATTCTCAAACCGATCCGGCCCATCACGCGCCATCACAACCTGACCCCATACCGGCTTCTGCTGAGGCAGAAGTCGCGGCGCTGCATGAAGAGGTCCGGCAACTGAAAGATCGTGTTGCCTGGTTCGAGCGTCAGCTGTTTGGCCGCAAATCCGAAAAACGCATTATTGATGCACCGGATCAGATCAACCTGCTGGGTGAACCCACCCAAACCCTGCCCGAACCGGAAGACAGCGTCACCGTCTCGTCCTTCCAGCGCGGTAAAGCCAAAAAGCAGCGCCCGAACGATTGTGCTACCGATGCCGGATTGCGCTTTAGCGAAGACGTCCCGGTAGACGTCATTGCGGTGCTGCCGCCCGAGCTGTCCGGTTCTGACGCCGATCAATACGACGTTATTGACACCAGAGTGACCTTCAAACTAGCCCAACGTAGCGCGTCCTATGTGGTGCTTCGTTATGAAATACCGATTATCAAGCACAAAGACACTCAATCACTGAGCACCACGGCGATGCCGGATCAGGTGCTGGAGCGCAGCATCGCCGATGTCAGTTTGCTGGCCGGATTGCTGGTGGACAAGTTCCAGTTCCATCTGCCCCTGCATCGTCAACATCAGCGCATGAGTCAGATGGGCATTACTGTGGCGCGATCTTCCCTCACCAATTGGGTGAAACGGGCCATTGAACTACTACGACCCATCGTTGACGAACAATGCCGGCATATTTTGCTCAGCAAAGTCCTGGCTATGGACGAAACGCCGATCAAAGCCGGTCGGCAGACGAAAGGCAAACTCAAACAAGGTTACTTCTGGCCGTTGTACGGAGACGACGATGAGGTGGTATTCACCTACAGTGACAGCCGGGGCCGCCGCCATATCGAACAGGTTCTGAAAGCCCAGTTCAATGGAACACTTATTACCGACGGTTATGCGGCTTACGCCCGCTATGTGGATAAAGCCCGGGGCATCACCCATGCCCAATGCTGGGTGCACAGCCGCCGTTATTTTATTAACGCTCAGGAGCGAGACCCCCAAGCCAGTGGGGAAGCCATCGAGCAAATCGGTCAGCTTTATCAAGTGGAAGACACCATAAGCTCAAACAATCTGACGGGTGACAAGAAACATCAGTACCGACTGAAGCACAGCAAACCCATTGTGGATCGCTTGTTTGAATGGTGTCGGCAACAATGCCAGCGAACGGATCTGACACCGACTCATCCACTAACCAAAGCGTTAAAATACGTCATGGTCCGGGAAACCCAACTGCGCGTGTTTCTTGAAGATCCGGATGTCCCGCTGGATACCAATCACCTGGAAAGGGAAATCCGCCCCATACCATTGGGCCGTAAAAACTGGCTGTTCTGTTGGACTGAGCTCGGTGCCGAGCATGTGGGTATCATTCAGAGTCTGATCAGCACCTGCAAGTTACACGATATCAATCCGCATACGTATTTGGTCGATGTATTGCAACGAATCAGTATCCACCCGTCCAGCAAAATAGAAGAGTTGACACCGCGCGTTTGGAAAAACCGATTTGCAGACAAACCCATGCGCTCGTATCTGGAAAGGAATGACGATGGCGGATAAAAAAGCCTATCAAGAATGGCATGATATGGAGGCAAATGCTCGGCAGATTGCCTCCGATCAAACCCTCCCATTATGGCAAAAGGCACATAAGATACCGGGTGCCTATACCGGATTGGATTTAAGTGGACTGCAATCCAAACATCGCCATAAAGTTCTAAATACGCTGGGACAGATCAATGTGATTCTCAAAAAGTTCAAGCTCGATAGCTTCGATGATTATGAGAATATAGACGAGGGAAATCTACGAGAGATTATTCGGTTGGCAAAAGGGTTGTCTCCGCCCGGTTGAAAGATCAACCTGTCAATGATGTCGCCGAATGAACGGTTACTTTCAACAAGCTGGTACGTACCATGGCGTGCATCACCCGCACTTTCACCGCCGATTGATAGGCGACCCCGCCTTGACGTAATGCCCCGGGCAAGGTGGCCAACTTAAAGGTGCTTATGGTCTCCTTCATGCGTTTAGCAGCCGAGTCACTGGTCAGTGCACCGGTAATCACCATGGGCAAACCTTGATAGCCATTGACGTAAGTCATCATAAAGGCAACCCGGATGATGGCTTCTCCGGTCAGTGCGGTCAGCAAGCGCGAATTTTCACTGGCTTTATCAATCAGATCCCAATCCACCCAGGGCGGCGTGGTCTCCATGGTGCGCATCAGCCTGACCAATTCTTCGGGGGCGTCGGGCACGCTGTCGATGCCCTGCTCTGCCGCTTTGTCCAGCATCGCGCGTGCGGATTTATAACCCAGCTCGGGAATGCGTGCGGCAAAGGCATCGGCCAGCGGATCTCCCATCAGGGTAAGCTGACGAAACAATTCAATTTTATCTTTGTCTTGCAGCAGGGATTGAATACGGGGATTGTTTTTGATGATACTGTTATCACCCAATTCGGTACGGAAGCGTTCCGGTTCTAGATCCAGATCCAGCGCAGCGTACACCGACGGAGCAATGGATTTCTGCATTTGGCTGACGTTTCGGGTGCTGTAGCCCATAAGAACCTCCTGAATTCGCAGGTATGGCCAGATCAAGGCATGTACGGAACTGGCGAGTTCTTCCATTGTAGGCAAGCACGAATCCGAACTGAATGACCTATTGGTCAAAGTTAACGATGTTTTAAGTCAATTCAAAAGGCCGACGCTATGTACAGATTGATCGGAATGCCGGTATCGCCTGCCACAAAACGGGTATGCTGGGCGTTGGATTTTGCAGACATTCCCTATCATTTTGAAGAATATTTACCGCAGATTACAACCTCTTGGGTGCGCTTGCGCAGCGGTCAGTTTAGCGGTCCCGTTTCAGTGCCGGTGTTATTGGGCAAGGGCGGCATTAAGCTGCTGGATTCCTGGGATATTGCCTTGCGTGCGCACCATGACCGGCCCCAGGCCGGGCTGATTCCCGACGCGCACAGGGAAGCCGTTGCGCAGATGAACACACTCAGCGAACAGATTTTTTATGCTGGCCGCATCCTGGCTTTGGATCGCGTGCTGGCGGACAACCACGCGTTATTGGATTTGTTTCCTTCGCTGATTCCGGGCTGGTGTCGGCGACCGATGTTACCGGTCATGCGCAATACCATTGGGGCTATACAAAAGAAATACGCCGATCCCGGTAGTACGGAACAGGATCAGATAAAAAAATTGGATAACGCATTAAGCCAGGTTCGTGCTCGGCTGGATGGCAAAGCCTATGTACTGACGGACGGATTCGGTTACGCGGATATGACCATTATCGCCGCGCTACAGGTTATCCGTCCTTATCAGCCGGATAACAGCCAACCCCAATCGGCGTATGAAAAAGCCTGGAGCTGTGAAACATTAGCGACACAGTACGGGGATCTTTTGCAGTGGCGGGATCGTATTTATAAAGAAAAGCGTAAAATTACATATAGGAATAAACCGATTAGACACCCTGTCCGTTGATGTTCGGCCGAAAGCCCGATGAAGGCTCTTGATAGTTTCGATCCCATTCAACACGATTACGGCCTTTCTCTTTTGCCAGATACAGCATGTCATCGGCTTCGCGCAATAGTTGGTCCTGTTGGTCACGCCGGGTGGGCACGGTGGAGGCAACACCAATACTGACCGTCACGCTGGCTTCAAAGTCGCCTTGACGGATAATCTCATCGGATATCAATTTACGGATGCCTTCCGCCACGTTGATCGCACCCTTATGGCCGGTACAGGGAAGCAATACAACAAATTCCTCACCACCGTAACGAATGGCAATATCCGGCGGACGGTTGATTGAGTGTTGCAGCGTTTTGCCGAAGCGACTCAGTACAATGTCACCAAATTGATGTCCGTGGGTGTCATTGAGTTGTTTGAAACAATCGATATCAATCATCATGACTGAAATGGCCGTTTTTTCCCGGTAAGCGCGTTTATATTCACGGGCAAACACTTCATTAAAGTAGCGCCGATTGCGCAAACCGGTCAAATCATCGGTTGTATTCAGATCCAGCAAGCGTCTGTTCAGGGTTTCCAGTTCCTCGGTGCGCTCCCGCACTAATTCATCCAGATCTTTGTTCAAACTGATCTGGGTACTGAGCAGTTCCTGCTGTGCGCGTGCGGATTCCTTCTGCGCATGTTCTCTTAAACGTCGGTCTTGATTAACCAGATCGGCCAAGCCGAAGGAAAAGAAAATCAACTCAAACGCGGAACACCATTTCATAACATGAGGTGCTAAATGATAGAACGGAATGATTTTTTGTGAGGTCAGAGCGGTGAACATGACACTGATGATGACTGCACCCTGACCGATCGCATAGTATTTTGCGGACGGATAACCCTGCTTGATGCTGCGAAGGGCAACCACAATTAAAATCACCGAGACTGAGAGTGTGGTTACAGCAGTGAGTGTCGCAGCGGATTGTATGGATATTATGGACAGCGCGGGAATACAAAGCGCGCAGGCCAGTAACGACAGTTGCAACAGACGGTGAGCAATTGGCTGATGAGTCTTGGTTTTCAGAAATGCCATACCAAATAGCAGGATGGCGACACCGGAGGTGAAACTGAACAAGTAAATTGCGATTTGCTGGAACGCAATCGCAGCCGGCCACAAGCGAAACGAAAAGCCCAGTATTGAAGTATTGAATAGCAGCAAATTGACGATGACGAGAACATACAAACCATAAATGGATTTACGCACACCGATCCATAAAAATAAATTATAAATACACAATCCAACGGTAATGCCCAGGTAGATGCCGTTCAGGCTGTCCATTTTGAATTGACGATCGATGAAGGCGCGCTCGGTTTCAATGTGAATCGGAATAGACAGAGAGCTTTGTGAAAACACGCGTATATACAGCTGACTGTGTTCACCACTTTGCAGTGCAATCGGAAAAACGTAATTATTCAGACGAAAATAGCGTTGGTTGAATTGGTAGAGGTCACCACTGACCATGGAGTGGATACCATCTTCGCGCACATGGAAAAACTCAACATTGTCCAGTAGCGGATAATCCACGGAAATATAGAATCGATCCTCCTTGTTTTGCGCGGTGTGAATCAACAACTCGTTGGACAGGTTCAGTCGTATCCAATAGATATCATCGCTGTAGCCCAACTGCAGGTTGGGGCCTTCGAAGGGATGAAAGCGGCCTTGCTCTGACGCACTCATTGCAGACGCCAGATCCATATCACCGGCGGCATCCTTATAAAACATCAGCCCATGGGCGACGCGTTGGGAAAACCGATCGTTGTCGATCGTAATCACCGGACCGGTCGTTGCCGCCGGGCCTGTGGATTCGGCTGTTGCCCACAAGGGGGTGCAGATCATCAGGCAGGCCAGTGACATCCATATCAAACGCATACATGAGAATTTGCACAGTCTCTGCTGTGGCATTAGGCGGGCTCATTCTGAAAGTCAGTCTGTATTCTTCGAGACAGTTATATGTCTTTGTCTCTAGCTTCTGGTTGAGTATAGCAGTAAAAAATGGCTGGTCATTAAAAGCACAATGGCACCCGGACGAGTATTATTTTCGTGCCCGTCAGGGCTGCCATTGACTTGATGGCAGGCACTTCATACCTTGGGTCACTCATAAAAATCAGGAAGGGTAAGGTGATGGCAGCGAGTAATCAGGTAATGAAAATGTGGCAGACCACTTCCCGCTATCCTGGCGGTAAGCTCTTGTTTTCAAAGGTGGTGTCTCGCAAAGCCCCGTTTTTTAAAAGCGTAAATGCGCAGATTGAGGAGTTGCAACCCAATTACGCCAAGTTGCGTATCAAAAAGCGCCGAGCGGTGGAGAACCATATTGGCACCGTCCATGTTATTGCCATCTGTAACATGCTCGAGATGGCCATGGGAGTGTGTGCGGAAGCCTCGATTCCCGCCGGCTTGCGCTGGATACCCAAAGGGATGCAGGTGGATTATACCGCCAAGGCGGGCACCGACATCATCGGTATCGCCGAGATTAACCCGGATGCCTGGAAGCCCGGCGACCTGGACGTGAAAATAACGGCGCTGGATACCCGGGGTGTTGAGGTGGTAAAAGGCACGATCCGGCTCTGGATTAGCGAGAAAAAGTAGCCGGAGTACACAAAATTACCTGTTGCTTCACAGGGACTTAAGAATTGCGTCTATAGTTTAAACAGAGTTTGGACTGTCGTGCGCAATTCACCCATGCCTTTAGCAAAAAAGAGTGTAAAAACAAGATCTTTCGTCTTGCTGTTGCGGCAGGGCGTACGGCGACTCGACGCTCTGTTGAGTCTGAAAGGGTTGGTTTTGGGCTCTGCGGTGCTGCTTCTGTTGATCGCCGGTAACCATGAAAACCACGTGCCCGCAGTGGGCAACTGGTTATTCCAGATCAGCGAGCGCATGGCTTCTGCCCCGACCAGTGACCCCGAGATTGCATTGATTCGTCTGGATGAAGACGAGCTGTTGCTGGTGCAGCAGGATCCGATTCAGTCCGCGGTTCTGCCTTTGCTGTTGCGCAAAGATAAATTAATTGCGCTGGTCCTACCGGGGGCGGTGCGTGAACGGCCGGTCCAGGCTGAACAATTGATGCTAACGCTGCCCGGCGAATTGATGAGGCAATCCCCTCATTTGACCGAGTGGCGGCAACAAGCCGCTAAGGCCGACCAGTTACGAGAGCGGATTCGCCAGGGTCAGCTGTTGATCGGATTGACCAAAGACGGGGTTTCCTCTTTTCCTGAACAGGCTTTTCCCGTCAAAACCCCCGAACATTTTTCACAGATGCCGCTGTCGGTTTGGTTGCTGAGCATGGGCGTACCGGTGGATTGGATGACCGCAATCGGTAACTGGTTGCAGCAGCGGGTGACCTTGACTCCGGCGGAGTGGCCTGTGGATCCGGCCTTGAGCGGGGCGGGGTATCGAGCGTCTGATAGTGCATCGGATCATGCTACCCGGCAGCTCATCTGGCAACAGGAATCGCATATTCACGGTGACTTGGCGTTGGCGTTGTATCTGCGTTACCAGTTGCAATCCCGGCATCTGGAGCAAGAACCCAGCATCGTGTTCCGGGACGGATACGCGATAGAGCTGGGCGATCAACTGTTACCGGTCAACTCCGACGGCGCTATCGTGCCTGCAACGCTGTCTACCGATCGGCTGCAATACCTGAGTTTGCAGCAGAGTTTGCGGGCTCCACCCACCCAACCGATCTGGATTTTCGCCGCTTCGCGAGCGCAACTGGCGGAGGTCGCGGCTACCGTTCAAGCGTTACAGCATCGCCACTATTTTTATCAGCCTTATTGGAACCCATGGCTGTTCCGTGTGATGTTGTTGCTGTTGTGTCTCTATGCGGTGTGGATTCAACCCCTGTTGCGACGTTCGATGGCGCTGCTATCGGTCGCTTTTATTGTGGTGATTTTGTGCGTGGCACAAATTGCATGGCAGCTTGGTTTCAAACAGTTACTACCTTTGCCTATGTTGATACAGTGGTTTGTCCCGGCATCGCTTTGCATGATGTTGTGGCAGCACCGCAGAGGGCAGCAAGAGACATTGAAGTGGGATTTTCATCGCGCACAATATCAGCTTGCCCATCAGTTTTATCAGCAAGGAAAATTAAACGAAGCGCTGGCTGCGCTTGCACCGTGTTATACCCGTGTGGCCGTGACGGCGTTATTGTATGACATTGCTGTGCAGCAGGAGCGCAAGCGACAGTATCAGGACGCGGCGCTAACCTACGACAAAGTCATGCAGCGCAATCCCCGGTTTAAAGACGCGGCAAAACGGGCAGAAGCGCTGTCAACATTATCCGATTCGACAACTTTGTCGGTGGACTTCAGCGGTACTCAAAGCCTGGTGATGCCGGCGCAGGAAGGTGTTAAACCGGTGCTAGGCCGTTACCAAATTGAACGGGAACTTGGGCGCGGCGCGATGGGAACGGTTTATCTTGGAATAGATCCAAAAATCTCCCGACGTGTTGCCATAAAAACCCTGAGCTTCCGTGAATTCGACTCGGATCAGCTAGAACGTATAAAAGAGCGGTTTTTCCGTGAAGCCGAAGCCGTCGGACGCCTGACCCACCCGCATATCGTAACCGTGTTTGATGTGGGCGAGGAAGCCGATTTGGCGTTTATGGCCATGGACTACGTTGATGGGAGGTCATTGGATCGCTGCGCGTCCGAAGGTACCTTGCTGGATATTGAAGAAGTGTATTCGATCGTAGCGGCTGTTGCGGATGCGTTGCATTATGCGCACCAGCAAAACATTGTTCACCGGGACATTAAGCCTGGCAATATTCTTTATGACGCCGCTTCCAGTCAGATTAAGGTGGCCGATTTTGGTATTGCCCGCATTGTCGATGATTCTAAAACCAAAACAGGCGACATGTTAGGCAGCCCGGTTTTTATGTCACCGGAGCAATTGAAAGGCAATAAGGTGACCGGAGCCAGTGATATTTACAGTCTCGGAGTTACATTCTATCAGTTGCTCACCGGTGCACTGCCGTTCAGCGGGGATAGCATTGCGAACCTTGCGTACCACATCCTCAATAAAAAGTACGTCAGTGTGCGTGAGGTGCGACCGGAATTGTCAGCCGGTGTGGTGCGGGTGGTTAATAAAGCATTGCATCGCGAACCTTCCCGACGCTATGCCAATGCAGGAGAAATGGCGGATGCCGTGCGTGGTTTATTGAGCCGTGAATTCGGCAGGAAGGCAAGCTGATGCCGGATATTTACGGTGTGACCGATATTGGCTGCGTGCGCAAGCACAATGAAGACTGGGTACATTGGCAGCAGCTGCCTGAATACCCCCATGTACTGGCGGCGTTGGCCGATGGAATGGGTGGCTACAGCGGAGGCGCGGACGCCAGTCAGATTGCAGGCCAACAGTTTATCCGCTGTGTGGTTGATGCGATGGCACAGCATAGCCCGGTTAATAACGATGACTATGCGAGCTTGTTATTGCAGGCTGGCACCGATGCTAACAAGGCCGTGCGTGAGGCCCGGGTTGCAAATCCCCAACACCACAAAATGGGAACCACTTTACTGAGTATGCTGCTGCTGGAAGATAATTGTTGGTTGCTTCATGCCGGGGATTCCCGTTGTTACCGGTCTTGGAAGAACCACATGCAGCAGATGACCAGAGATCATAGTCTGGTGCAGGAATTAGTCGACAAAGGCAGCCTGAGTGCGAAGGATGCTGAAAGGGCACCGTTCAGGAACATGCTGACGCGGGCAGTGGGTACCGAAGATGATTTGCATTATTCCTTGGCAAGACATCCGGTGCACGAAGGCGAATCCTGGTTGCTGTGTTCTGATGGCTTGTACAATGCGGTGCCAGAGCCACTTATTTCCGAATGGTTGAACTCAGATTTGAGTGCGCAAGACATCGCACTCGGATTGCTGCAGGACAGTTTGAAAAATGAAGCACAGGACAATGTGTCGGTGATTGTTCTTAAAATTAATTAATCAGCAGGAATACACGATGGCAATTTTGGCGCAATTAGTGGATGACGTGGCGGTGAGTAAATTTGAACTTAAGGTGGGTCAGGTTACCTTGGGTCGTCATCCGGACAACGATATTATGATAGACGATCTTTCTGTGAGCGGGCATCACGCGATTATTGAAGTTAAAGAGAGCAAATATCTTGAGGGAACGCTGGAAATTTTTGTAGTGGACAAGAACAGTAAAAACGGAACTTTCATTAATGAAAAACAGGTCGATGAGCGCGAGCGATTAATTGATGGCGATATTCTGAGAGTAGCCTGGAACAAATTTAAATTGATCGACGCAGTCGGCGATAACCTGGCTAGTACTGCCCATGTATTACAGTAAAGGCGTCACTGAGTAGCTTTTGGGAATGGGCGACTTGATGCCCATCCAGTAATTTCCTGCCGGCATCCCCCATCTTTTTCAGTCTGGCTGGTCGTGATGTCAGGCAATCTTCCATCGCCGTCGCCAGTGAGGCGGCATCGTTGGCACTGACCAACCAGCCGGTGGTTTCATTGATCACCAACTCGTTTACCCCGCCCACATCCGTCGCTATGGCGGGAATACGGTGAGCGAATGCTTCCATAATCGCAATGGGTAACCCTTCGCCCTGACTGGCCAGCAACATGGCTCGGGCGTTATCGAGTAGGCGGTGTATTTGATCCTGGGTCTGCCAGCCCAGCAGTTCAACCTGTTCGCCGATACCAAGACGATCAATGTATTGCTCAAGCTCTGCCCTTAGATACCCGTCACCGGCTATCAAAACCCGAACCGCCACATCACGCTCAGTTAACTGTTTGACGGCATCCAGCAACATGGGAATATTTTTTTGCGGATCCAGACGAGCGATCGTTAAGAAATAATCGTTCGGTTTGTCGGCGCCGGTGGATATAGCATGGCGTTGTCGTTGTAACCAGGACTCATCCAATCCGCAGGGCACGACCATAAACTTATCCTGGTAGGTGGGATACAGCCGGTCTAAGGTTTGCTTCCCAGCGCGGGAAACCGCCGCAATAAAACGGGCGTGCTGAATTTTAGTGTCCAGGTTCAGTTTTAATTCGGGGTCGTATTCGTGCGGTCCGTGGAAAGTTGCACTGTAACTCAGACCGCTGAATTGGCTGGCAAGGCACGCCACGGCCGCCGGGTTGGTACCAAAGTGTACATGCACATGGCGGCAGCCCAGCTGTTTCATTTGTTTGGCCAGTGAGCAGGCTTGAATAAAATACGCTACATGGGCAACCCAGCGGCGATCGCCTTTTATGACCATTTTTTGAGACATGAATAAACTGCGAAAAAATGCCACCGGTTCTTTTAGCAAGCGGGATAACACGCCTAACACCAGATTAACCCGGGGCTGATCCAGCAGCACCCGGGTTTTAGTTTGTTCCAGAATATCCTCGGGCTCGATCAAACCACCCGTGCAGGTACGGTGAGCGAACCGGTGCACGGTCCAGCCAGCGTTCTCCAAGGCCCGAATTTCCCGGCGAATAAAGGAGTGACTGGGCGCTGGATAAACATTGGTTAAGTAGACAATTTGGCGTGCCGGACCGTCATTGCGTTGTGATTCCGGAACCATGGCATTCACATAACGCCCTCAAAATCCTGGGCTTGAGTCAGTAACTCTTTAGAGTTGATGCCAACCACGTGCGCTAGCAATTGGTTGACTGCGCCACGGTGATCGGAACGACTGACTCCTTCGTAATAATGCTCCACCTGCGCCAGGGCCGCGTTTTCAGATACGATGTGGAAACCCTGATATCGATCCGGGTTACGCTTCAGTTGGCGCACAATGGGTGTGCCTGCCGTGATTGCCAAGCGGTTCAGCATGATCCTTTCAATGTCATCAACGTGATCGGCCAGAAACCTGGCACTGGCGTCAATATCCTCGTGCGTTTCATTAGGGTATCCAATAATCATGGTGCAGCGGTTAGAGATGCCGGCTGCTCTGGCATTTTTCAGGAACTGACCGATCAAGTCCAGTTGAGTACCCTTCTTCATCCAATCAATAATGCGCTGACTGCCGGACTCAAGTCCTGTAGTCAGACGAACACAACCACTTTTAGCGGCGGCTATGAGGTCTTCCGCAGAAAGCCCATTGTCTTCTTCCATACCCACGTGTACCGATGCAATCCACTTTGCGCCGGGCGCGACGGTCTGCATGTTATTGATGATGGCTCGCCACACAGACAGGTTGCTATTCAACTTCAGGTCGACAAACACAAAATTAGTTACGTTATAGCGTTCGTACTGGTGTTTAATCTCCGCAATCACATTTTCCGGGCTGCGACTGCGGTAGGTGCGCCCGGCGGTACTGGTCACGTCGCTACAAAAACTACAGGCTCCCCAACTACAGCCCCGGCCGGTTACGATAGGCACTATCCGGTTTGGGTACTGGTGCCACGGGAAGTCGCTGAAATCCGGAAAAGGAACATCGTCCAGCGTTTTAAGCGGTCGCGCCACTTTGCCTTTAATTGTGCCGTCAGAAGCGAAGCGCAGTACGCCCTGATGATGCGACACATCCTGTTTATTGAGCAGGCTATTGATAATGTTGGGGGCATCCAATTCCAGCTCTCCGGCTATCAAACCACTGAGCCCGTCGATTTTTACCCACTCGGCATACACGTCTTCTTGAACAAAGTACGGGCCGCCTATGATGACGGGTATATCCTGCTCTTTACACAGCCGGCACATCTCGATACAGACTTCGTAATACATCAGGTAGGTTGAAATCAATACCGCTTGTGGTGCTGATTGCATCAGCGATTCCCTGAACGCCTCCAGTACAGCTTGTTGATGAGCGGTGATACCAGAATGCTGGCGCTTTGCTACGTAGTTGCGGAACTGGCGCACCCAGCGACTATTCGATGTTGCAACCCGATGGTTGAGCCTGGCTTTAGGTAGACCAAGTACATTGGGTCTTGCTTCTCTGATTGTGCCGCGAACCCCGACCATAAGTGGCGAAAATACGTCAATTGTAAATTTGGCCTGCCGTAAAATTGAGGCGAGATAGCCGATAGATAAGGTGGGATAACGCGCAAAATTGTTCAGGTCTACCAGGAGTACTTTTGCTGGAACTGACATAATAATTCCCTTTATAAACTGCTGTTGAGTCAGCTGAAAAACTACGGGACGACAGAAGTTTCTAGAGTAAACCTCTGTCTGTGGTGGCCACTGGCACGAGTGCGAGAGTGACATAAACGAAAACGTTCGTTCAGCCAGACAAAGCATGATTTAGGCCAATCATATTATCCCATAAAAATCAGCAGGTTATGTTTCGTCCATGGAGAGAGGAAAATGCAAGTGTAAAATAACACGACAGCTAACAGGCGGTCATTGCTTTTGTATCTACTTAAAAATTGACATTATTATTGACTAAGCCGATTAAAAAATTCCGTGGTTTCGTCATCAGCGGGGAAGAACGTTTCAACGCACAGAGTGGCGGCGGTTATGTCCAGTGCAGTACCAAAGCTGGACAGCATACTAAACATGTTTAACCGCGTTTCGTAAAACGCTATTTCCATCGTCAGAATGGGGGGAGGCATGTTGTTCCAGGTTTGGTTACGCCAGTCCGCCGGCAGGTTCGGATGCTCGCAGAGTTCATCGAATAGCGCCGCTAATGCTTCGTGAGTGGGGTCAGCCGCCACTTCCTTCTGCATTCTGGATAACAAAAAGGTGGCTACCTGGTCCCAGTTTTGAATGTAAGGTTGCATGCCTTGCTCATGAAAAATAAGCCGCATGGCGTTACGTGAACCGCTCGGATCAACCTGTCTCCAAAGTGTTTCGCTGTCTCCCAGTAAGCCAATAAAATTCATTGCTGCCTGGTTCTGCATCAGAATTCCCCAATGGCTGTTCATCACGATGGCAGGATAAGGCTCGTGATGTGCCAGCGTCATTTCCAGGGCTTTTTTTACCGCGGCCATATCCTCATTGTCCAGGCTGCGTTGCTGGAATGCGGGCGCAAATCCTGCAACGTGTAACAGAGCATTGCGGTCTCGCAGGGGGATGTCCAGCGCATCGGCCAGTTGCAGAATCATGCCACGGCTGGGCTGGGCGCGGCCGGACTCCAGAAAGCTTAGATGACGTTGGGATACCCCGGCCTCCAGCGCCAGGTTTAATTGCGAATATTTACGTCGGTCCCGCCAGCCACGGAGCAGGGAACCGAAATCCTGAGTTTGATTAGGTCGTGCAATGGTTGTTGTCATGGGCTCATTGTTATGCAAAAAGAAAAGGCTGACGATTACTTTAGAGGTAATTGTTTCAATGCTGAAGGCAAGCCAGACTGAATTTGCTCAACTCATAGGGTTTTCCGTTCAATTTAATGAGAGGAACAAGCGATGAAACTCAAAAAAGTAATGTTATGGCTTTTGCTGGCGGATATGGTGCTATTCAGTGGCTATGTGATGTGGGAAGTGGGCTACATGGGTATTTGGCAAGCGGGCTTTTCTTCGTTGGGATCGATGCAAATTCTGCTGGACCTAGTGATTTGCTGCATTATTCTGGCCAGCTGGATGGTGATGGATGCGCGCAAACGCGGGGTCAATCCTTGGCCTTGGATAGCGGCAACGGTGCCGCTTGGTTCGATAGTGCCTCTGATCTATCTGATCGTCCGGGAGTCCGCGAGAGAGACGTATACAGAACAGATTGCACCGAGTATGACGTAACCGAAACCAGGAAGGCTACCGGCGTCACGGCAGGTAGCTTTCAACTACTTCCATCAGCAAATGCCCTTGTGAATGTATCTTGGTCCCCTTATCGAACGCAGTGTACCGAGCTTATTGGGAGCAGTTACTAGATTGGCGAGTCACTCTTCTTCGGCGCCGGTATAACGGGTTTAGCAGGCTGGCGGACACAGAACAGGACTTTACCAAGCAACTGCTCGATCGTGACCCAGCCCATTTCTTCCGGAGACACGCTGGCATTATTCTCACCGCACAAAAGCATACGTTGATTTTCTTCAACTTCGAAGACACGCTTGACCAACCGGCCAAAGCGAGGGTGATCGATAACGACCAGGTCACCTTCGTTGACTCTGAAAAAGAACCGGCTGGTGAATACAAAATCCCCCGCTGCCAATCGTGGCAACATGCTTTCGCCTTTAACTTTAAATACGCCAATGATGCTATGCAATGGATTCATGACTGCGGAAGAACTCTGGAGAGGGTAAAGTGACGTTCTTTTGTGTTCAAACCTGCCCACCTTGGTGCTGCGAAAACAACGCTGCTGTGACGGCAGCGTTGTTCACATTTACTTGGCTGGGTCCAGTTTGGGGTACACCACCACCTCTGCAGGTGGGTATGGGCACACCGCTTTGAACGTCGGTACATCTTTGGTCAACCAGAATGCTTCTGCAAACTGGTTGACCAGTTCCAGTAAGGTCACGGCATCGGCGCGGTTCACGCCCTGTTTGGCTTTCGACGCTTGCAACATAATTTTGTGTACCAGATCGTGAACGCCAGGCACTTTATCAAATTGAGGTTGTTTAAAATAATCTCCCCAGATAACACGCACTTCCTCTTTTACTATCAAACCGTGCTCCTCTTTCACATTCACCAAACGCACCAATTGCGCTTGATCCTGAATGGAAAGGCTATCTTGTGCTCCCAGCTCCTCAATCAGATCCATCATGCGGATCACGGTAAGTGCTGCAATCTGAGCAGTACCCGGATCGTAAATCTTACAGGGAATATCACAGTGAGCGGACGCAGCAGGAATCGATGCGACTGAATCAACGAGTTTAAGAATGGAATGCAACATTTCTACTTCTCCTCGATCTTATTTTTGTTACGACGATTGCGCAGCACCACAAAGCCAACCAGTGCAACTCCGGCAATGGCCAGCGCCGTCAGTAAATGGATGGGATCACTCATGATGCTCTGGTGATCATGGCCGGGATGGGCTTGTACTCCGGTGGACAGTAGCCCCGTCAAAACCGCTATTTGTATACGCACGATATTGCTCCTCTTATCAATGGTCTAATTGGGTGTTTCATGAATTAATGTACACCGAAAGGGTACTTGTGGAATTGCGTTAGTGCCCGGTTGAACTGTTGCATTAACTGTTTACCTTGCTGAGTGAAAGCATCCCCATAGTCTTTGCTGAATTGAGTCCATTCTTTTCTTAGCTGATTGGCCCCGTGCCAGATCGCGAGTTGTTGTTCATCGCTGAGATCAGGGTATTTGCCTGCACTTTTTAAAAAGCCCAGGCTATTTTCAAATTGGCTATTGGCGGACAAGTAGTCGGCTTGTGCCACCAGTGAATCGATCAGACTGAAATTGCTGACCATGACCGCTGCTATGGCTTTTTCCGGATCGGAATAGAACATCCAGTCAAATGCAGCATGAGCCAACAGTAACGCAGATTGATTGAGTGTCATTGCTCGGTGGTAGGATTTATCCAGATAGGATTGTCTGGCCTGACGCATCAAGCGTTCCCACGCTTCCATAGAGCTAGCCATTGGCTAATATTCCCTCAGGGCATAACGATAAGGATTATCATTTAGATTCAAATATACAAGACTAAGATGAATTAGCAACCCCAGGCGTTAAAAATCCGCACTTCGCCAGTTTGGGAGTGGCCATCGGGGCGTCGAAAAATAACCGCAAGCGAAGGGAAAAGCTCGAAGCACAGAACCAGGCCCGTTAAGGGCCTTTATAGGGTTTGCTGCATTATTTGCCGGAGGTGGGATAGACCCTGGTCCAATCTTGTTTCATGTCGACCACTAGCCATTTGCGCTGCTTAGCTTCAGCAAGTGCTTTGTCCAGTTTGCCGATGGCGGAGTCCCGGTCATAAGCCCACTCGCGGTCGGCATCGGTGTGATGAATGATCAAACCCAAGCGGGGGGTGGAATCCTTTTTGTCCCGCGCTATGGTGGTGTATTGCAGCATTTGCAGATCCCCGTCGGAATTACCGGCCGCCAATATCGGTCGCCGACCAATATTGCGATAAATACCGACCGGCTTTCCTTCTTTGTCATCCAGCAGCACCAGTTTCCCGGTTTTAATGATGGTGGGGATGCCATTGCGCATCTCAAACGTTGCGTCGATGGTGGTACCGATCACTTGTTCGGGTGGAACACCATAGACTTCCTCGGCGAACACCCGCATAAAATCAACACCTCCACCGGACACCAGGTACACTTTGAATTCGTTGGCACGAAGATAATTGAGTAGCTCGAGCATGGGTTGAAACACCATTTGTGAATATAACAGCCCGGTTTCAGGATGTTTTGCGGTGGATATCCAGTCGCGTACCGATTGCTTGAACTCCTCTGCCGTCGTACCCGCATGAGCAGTGAGAAGAAGCGTCAAAACACCTTCTTTTCCCGTTGCCATCACGCCTTTCATATCACCGGCAAGTGCGCTTTTGAAAGGTTCTGTGGTTTTCCATTCCGGATGGTCTTTCGCCGTCGCTTTAATGCGATCAAGCGCGTATATACCCTGAAAATAAAGTGGCTGTTCACTCCACAGGGTGCCATCGTTATCAAAAGTAGCGATTCGTTGAGCCACAGGAACAAAATCCGGGGAGTTGTGTTCCGTTATGGTCTTTACAAATTTAATGATGGCTTTTTTGGAGGTGTCATTGTTCCAGGAAGGTAACGGATCGGTGCCGGCGGCCTGCACGGCAGGTACACTGCAAATAAAACTGAGTGTGACAAAAAAAATCCATTTCGAAAATTCCGGTTTCATAGTGAAAGTGCCTCGAATAAATTGAAATAAGCAGCGAAGTTTGGGGCAATGTCATGCGTCCGCTAATGGCCGACCAAATCCCAACCGTGTTCCGGATAGTATTATAAAAATTTAGCCGATTCTACGTGCACAATATGTCGTTTTAGGTCGCAAGGATGGCTGTGCTCGATGACTGTGCTGGTGTTTTTGCTTAGCAAATGCGGGAGCACGGGGCAGTGTTAAAAAGTTTGAGGTAATCGACATTATTTCTAATAAATGCCAGCAGGTTAATCGCACACAGGAAGTGATCAAAGCCCGATATCCGGTATATCCGGCAATGGGTGAAAGGAAGGTGGCCGGATTTAACCGCGAATACCGGCCATCGACAACCGGTTACAATAATTAAACTTAGCTGTTTGAAGGAAAGCTTTAGAATTTGGTTTTCGCCGTCTCGGATGAGGCTGCGCTTATATAACAATAAACCGTAAGAATAATAAATCCGGGGATGAGTATGTCAGTAAACAGAGGGAACGCGCGAGCCCTGAGTGGATTGCTTTTGGTTTGTGCACTGGGTTCGGGAATGGCAGGCTGTAAATCTTCAAACAATGTCGAAATGAAGATGAGCCTGGAAGGCATGGAGCCTTCCGCTTCCAGCGCGACAATCAATTCGCCGGTCGGGGGTAACTTTTATTACAACGGATTCCCCACCGATCTGCGTCGTAATGACGATGGCTCTATCCGCATCAATGACTTTCCCCGTCGCCTGCATATCCTCACCAATACCTATGTAAATGCCATTACCAAGTATAACCGGATTGGCGGTTACCATACGATATCGCCAATTTATATTCCGTTTACTGGTGCTATTGATATCGCCAGCCTACCGACTCAAGATCTTGACTATACCAATGCCGATTCGCCGATCCAGGTGGTGGATGTGGATCCGGATTCGGCGGAGTACGGCCGCCGTTTTCCACTGGAAGTATCAATGACCCAGAAAATGGATTCCTATCGGCCAGTGGATCTGCTGCAGATTATCCCTACTTTGGGTATAAATTTGCGACCGGACACCACCTATGCCGCGCTGGTGACAGATCAGGTGCCGGTGCCGGAAGGCAATAGCGTGACACAGAATCCGGAGTTGGCTGCGTTACTGGACCCGGCACAATCAGAGCTTATGCCGGGCGATAAAGCGTTAGCGGTGTACGCGCCATTACGGGATTATCTGGCGCAACAGAATATCAATACCAGCGGAATTATCGGCGCCACCGTTTGGACCACCGGGGATCCCACTAAAGAGTTGCTCACCGCCGCTGCAAAGGTAGCGCAAATGCCGGTGGCACCCGCTACCGATGTGGTGTTGGAAGAGGAATTCCCCGATTATTGTGTGGTAGCGGGTTTGGTGGAGACACCGGGCTTTCAGAAAGGGGTGATTCCCTACGCCCTCACCGGCGGTCAGGTGGAGTACACCGAAGATGGCGCGCCGGTTCAGCAATACAGCCGTAAGGCCCGGTTTGTGGTCACCATTCCCAAGCACACCACCATGCCTGCAGAAGGTTTCCCTATGTTGCTGTACCACCATGGTGCGGGCGGCAACGCCGACCAGGTCTTCACCCGGGGTAAGTATCTTCGCACTGCCATTGATATAGTGTTGCCTTATAGTGTTTTGGAGCGTGGTAACGGGCCCTCGCAAATAGCAGCCGAGCGCGGTTGGGCCAGTTCCGGTTTTGCCGGGCATATGTCGCTGGATCACGTTGGTTTGGGTTTGGGTTACGGTATGTTCGGCTACAACGTATTTAATCCTGTGGCGCTGTACAACAATTACTATCAGATGGTGTGGGAGCGGGTTTATTTCCGGCGCTTCCTCAATCAGCTAGAGCTGGATGCCGGGTTATGCCCTGAAGCCGATCCAGGTGAAGGCCACACAGCCTTTCGCATCGACCCGGACATGGAAGTTTTAATGGGTCAGTCTTTAGGTAACTGGACTTCCAGTTTGCAGCTGGCTGCCGATCCGGCTCCGGTACAGGGTGTTTTGTTCACCGGTGTGGCCGGCACCTGGATCAAGCTATTCACCAATAATGCCACCTTCCGCTCGGCGATGAGCGCCGGGGTTGTGAGCCTGTTGCCGGGGCAAAAACTGGATACAGCGCACCCCTTTCTGATGTTGATGGAATGGCTTATGGGGGGAGCCGATCCGGTCACGCATATGGACAGCGTGCTGCGTTATCCCAATAAAACGGCGCCTCATATACTGACTATGTCCGGTGTGGATGATACCGGCAGTGGTGAACATGTTCAGCGTACCCATATGCTGGCGGTGGGAGTCGATCTTGCCGGAGACGATCTGGGTGATTCCTATGACACAACCTTGTTCCCTCACCTCGAAATCGGCGGAGCGCAGCAATACCCCTATCCGGTTGTGAATAATTTTGAAGTACCCGGCCAGGGTCCGCGCACAGCCGTGGTGGTTCGCCATGAAAACACAGTGCGTCCGGATCACAACGGTCATCACGTGACATTTGATTTGGAGGCGACCAAGCATCAATACGGTTGTTTTCTGGAATACCTCGCAGAAGGTATCGCTCCGTTGGTGTTTGAGGGTTACGAGCAAGGTGGAGCCTGCCCCTAAACCGCAGCGATAGCGGTAGAACAAAGCACGGCTCCAGCCTCAGGAGAGGATGAGTGGTTTTTTGAAATTGGGTTTTTTATTAAAGGGAATTTTGACTCAACAGGGAGTGGCTGTATGAGAAACCGAGTGGTATTTGCACTTTACGCAGGGTTGTTTTGTTTGGGTTTGTACGGTTGTGGCGCGCAAACGGACAACACGGTCGAAATGAAAGTTGACTTCAGTGGTCAAGGAGACTTCCAGAGTCCGACACTTTATAACGCTTCTGGGGGTAACTTTTTTCACAACGGGTTCCCCACCGGAATTCGGCAACTCGACGATGGCAGCATTGATCTTTCCGATTTCCCACGTCATTTACAACCTGCGACGTACACCTATCTGTATGGCATTAAGACAGAGTTGGCGATGCGCGGGTATCACACGATATCGCCCATCTATATTCCCTTGACGGGACCGCTGGACATTGAGAGTTTGCCCACAGACCCGCTGGCCTACACCCATCCTGACGCCAGTATCCAGTTGGTGGATATTGATCCAGCTTCAGCGGAGTACGGTCGGCGGTTCCCGCTAACCGTGACCCAAACCTTGGAGTCGGACAGCTTTCGCCCTGCTAACCTGCTGCAGATATTGCCGACGTTGGGAATTTCGCTGAGACCGGATACCACCTACGCGGTACTTGTTACCGATCAAATCCCGGTGACTGCGGAGCAACAGTTAGTACAGAATCCGCAGCTGAGCAGCGTGTTAATGCCCGCCCGGGATGCGGCAACGATACCGGACAAGGCGCGTGATCTGTTCGAGCCGTTGCGAGGCTATTTGGCCGAGCAAAATATGGCCCCGGAGGCCGTAATGGCAGCGACTGTTTGGCATACCGGTGATCCCACTGCGGCCATGCGGCGTGGCGCTCAAACGGCGGCAGAGATGCCGGTGGCCGCGGCCACGGATTTTGAGTTGGTCGAAGATTTTGCGGATTATTGTGCAGTCAGAGGCTTTGTAAAAACGCCGGTGTTCCAGACAGGTTTTGTGCCCTATCTGCTCAGGACCGGACGCATCGAATGGGATGACAGCGGTGCGCCCATTCAACAGCGTACGCGAAATGCGGAGTTTATCGTTACCATCCCCAAAAACACGTTGATGCCGGACTCGGGTTACCCGTTGCTGGAGTTTGTGCACGGCGCCGGAGGTGATGCTGAGCAGGTGTTTACCCGCGGCAAGTATCTCGGCGTGGGTAGCATCATAGGTCGCAAAAATGAGCCGCCTGTGCTGAAAGAATACGGCAACGGCCCATCACAGATTGCGGCCGAGCGGGGATGGGCCAGTTCCGGTTTCGGCGGGCATTTGGGCCAGGATCAAGCCGGGTCTTTACTGGGCTGGGGATTGATGCCCTATAACCTGGCGAACCCGGTATCAATGTTTAATAGCTATTACCAAATGGTGTGGGAGCGGGTTTATTTCAGAAGGGTATTGGATCAGATCAGAGTGCCGAAAGATTTGTGTCCCCAGGGTGTCGTAGCGTCGGGTGAAGATCACTTTCGCTTTGATAGCGGTATGCGGGTTCTGATGGGCCAGTCGCTTGGCAACTGGGTTGGCAGTTTAGAGTTGGTCGCCGACCCGCAGCCGTATCAGGGTGCGATACTGACAGGCGTTGCCGGCACCTGGATCAAATTCTTTACCAATGAACCCCGGATTAGAACCGCAGTGAGTGGGTTGTTGCCCAACCTGCTGCCGTCGGAAAAAATGGACGAAATGCACCCGTTCTTAATGTTGATGGAATGGCTGTTGGGTGGCGCTGATCCGGTGGCCTATTTGGATCGTGTTCTCAAGTACCCAAGCAAAACGGCTCCCCATGTGCTGGCGATATCCGGAATAGACGATCAGAGTGGTTATGAGCCCGCGCAATGGCCGCACCTGATGGCGTTGGGTGTGGATCTGGCAGGGCCGGATTTAGGCAGTGATTATTATGAAACCCTGTTCCCGCACATGTCGTTATCCGGGGCGCGCCAATTAAGCTATCCGGTGGCCGACAATGTGTCTGTACCAGGCCAGGGCAAGCGTACCGCGGCGGTAGTGCGTTATGAAAACACCGAGCGTGGGGATCACAACGGTCATCATGTGACGTTTGACCTGGAAGCACCCAAGCATCAGTACGGTTGTTTCCTGCAATATTTGTCGTGGCATCAGACGCCGTTGGTTTTTGAAGGCACTCAACAGGGTGGAGTTTGCCCATAAGCAAACGTTGCCCCAAGTTCCAGAGGGGGCCACCGGGTAACGGTGGTTCTATTACTTAAAAATAAAAACATCTAATAATAAATACATCGAATAATAAAGGGGCGGGACGATGAAAACAGGTTATTTGCGCACGCTGTACGCGGGGCTGCTGTGTGTTGGTTTGCACGGGTGCGGGGCCGAGGCCATTCAGACGGCCGAGATGAAAGTGGATTTTACCGGTAACGGCGATTTTAGAAGTCCGACATTGTACAGTTTTAACGGCGGACAATTTTATCATAACGGGTTCCCCTCCGGACTCAGGCAACAAAGCAATGGCAAGGTCGATTTGTCCGATTTCCCCCGCCCCTTTCAGATCGCAACCCAATATTATATTAACGGAATTGAAACCCAGTTGGAGCTGAAGGGATACCACACGATATCCCCGATATATATTCCCCTGACAGGCCCGGTTGCAGTCAAACGCTTGCCTTCCGATGCCGCTGCTTATACCCGCCCAGGGGCCAGCGTGCAGGTGGTGGATATTGATCCGGACTCCGCTGAATATGGTCGGCGTTTCCCGTTGGCGGTCACCCAGACCACTACGGCTGACAGCTATCGCCCTGCAAACTTGCTACAAATATTACCAACCCTGGGAATGACATTAAGGCCCGATACCACCTATGCCGCCGTTGTGACCGATCAAATACCCATGGCAACCGGTTATGAGGTGCAACAAAATGAACAGTTGGGTGGCGTGCTGTCGCCGGAGTCCGCTGCAACACCGGCGCCGGCTAAGGCGCTTGAACTGTTCAAGCCGCTGAGACAATATCTGGCGGATAAAAACATCCAACCGGATTCGCTGATTGCGGCGACCGTTTGGCGCACCGGTGATCCCACTACCGCCATGCGGCGGGGTGCGGAAGCCGTGTCCAATTGGCCGTTAGCCGACGTGACTGGCCTGGAATTGGCGGAAGATTTTCCGGATTATTGTGCGGTGAGGGGGTACGTAAAAACACCGGGCTTCCAGAACGGCAGTGTGCCTTATGTGCTAGGCGGAGGCCGTATTAAATGGGATGCCAGCGGTTCCCCGGTTCAACAATACACCCGCAATGCGGAATTTATTGTCACCATTCCGAAAACCACGACCATGCCGGCCCAGGGCTTCCCTCTTCTGGAATACCATCACGGTGCCGGTGGCAGTGCCGAGCAGGTCTACCTGCGCAGTACCTATGGTCAAGCCGACGGCAACGGGCCTGCCCAGATTGCGGCTGAGCGGGGGTGGGCCAGCTCGGGATTTGCGGGCCATCTGGGTTCCGATGAATCCGGCCCTATCCTGGGCTTTGGTTTGGTGCCCTATAATTTGGAAAATCCGGTTTCCATGTTCAACAGTTATTACCAAATGACGTGGGAACGAATTTATTTCAGAAGGGTGCTGAATCAGCTAACCATTCCACAGCACCTCTGTCCACAGGGTATCGTCTCGGCGGGAGAAGACCATTACCGGTTCGATGCCGGTCAGCGGGTAATAATGGGCCAATCGCTGGGCAACTGGACTTCCAGCCTGCAGTTGGTTGCCGATCCAGCGCCGTTCCAGGGAGCGGTACTCACCGGGGTCGCTGCAACCTGGATAAAACTATTTACCAATCAACCGGAAATGAAACTGGCCATCTCCACCTTGCTGCCCAATTTGCTACCAACCGAAGAACTCGATGACATGCATCCATTCTTGATGTTGATGGAATGGTTGCTGAGCGGTGCTGATCCGGCTGCTTATTTGGACCGTGTGTTCAAATATCCAACTAAAACAGCGCCCCACGTCCTGGTGGTATCCGGTATAGATGATCAGGGCGGTTATGAACCGACCCAATGGCCTCACCTGATGGCGTTGGGCGTTGATCTGGCCGGTCCGGATTTAGGCAGCGCTTATGATGAGACGCTGTTCCCGCATTTGGCCCTATCCGGGGCCCGGCAATTGGATTATCCGGTAAGCAACAATGTGTCTGTTCCCGGCCAGGGCAAGCGCACCGCTGCGGTGGTGCGCTATGAGAATACCGTGCGTCCGGATCATAACGGCCATCATGTGGCGTTCGATCTTGACCCACCCAAGCACCAGTACGGTTGCTTCCTGCAATACCTGTCGTGGCAACAAGCACCAGTGGTATTCGAAGGTCAGCAACAGGGTGGAAATTGTCCATAAGGTCACACATTGAACTATTTTGTATCACCGGTGCCAAGACTGCGCATCTTTGTTCACCGGTGGCACAAAATGGAGCAAATTGGCAAAAGAATCAGGCACTTTTAAGGGCTTCTCCAATGGCATAAAACTTGCGCTTACCCCTTCAAACTTAAAATGACTGTCAACAAAGGGTCGCTTCATGGTATTACAATTGCCCGTATCGCAATTTTGTTAATGCCAGACCCCAATGTTGGAAAGTACTTATTTGAAGGATCAGTATGTCGATTAGAGTTGCCATTCGTCACCACACGAAATATTCCTACGATCGAGAAGTTAAGTTGTTTCCCCATATCTTCCGGTTACGCCCTGCGGTGCACAGTCGAACGCCGATCGAGGGTTATTCCCTTAACATCAAACCTGAAAATCATTTTATTAATTGGCAGCAAGACCCGTTCGGTAATTTCCTTGGCCGGGTCGTGTTCAATGAACCCACCCGGGAATTGGTGGTGGATGTCGAAGTCATTGCCAATCTGAAAGTGATCAATCCGTTTGATTTTTTTGTCGAAGAGTACGCGGAAAATTACCCCTTCAAGTATGAAGAGCAATTAGTAAAAGAGCTGGCGCCTTATCTTGAGATAAAAGAAAAAGGTCCGTTGCTGATGAAGTGGCTGGAAAAAGTGGATCGCTCCGAACTGCGTTCGGTGGATTTCCTGGTGATGATCAACCAAATGGTGTTCGAGTCCATTGGTTATTCTATACGCATGGAACCGGGAGTGCAGACCTGTGAGGAAACGCTAAAATCCCTCATTGGCTCCTGCCGTGATTCATCGTATTTATTGGTGCAGGTATTACGTCACCTGGGCTTAGCCGCGCGTTTTGTATCCGGCTATCTGGTGCAGTTGAAACCGGATGTGGAATCCCTCGACGGACCCTCCGGAGCTGCAGAAGATTTCACAGACCTGCACGCCTGGGCCGAAGTGTATTTGCCCGGTGCAGGCTGGATCGGGTTGGACCCTACCTCCGGATTATTTGCCGGTGAAGGCCATATTCCCCTCGCATGTACTCCCGATCCGGTGAGCGCCGCGCCGGTCACCGGTGCCACCAGCAAGTGCGAAGTGGAATTCGAATTCGAAAATGTGGTCGACCGGATTCATGAAGATCCTCGCGTCACCAAACCATACACCGAAGACCAATGGCTGAATATCCAGGCTTTGGGTGCACGCGTGGATGAAGAAATCGTAGCGAACGACATGCGTCTGACCATGGGTGGGGAACCCACGTTTGTCTCCATTGATGACATGGAATCGCCGGAATGGAATACCACCGCAGACAGCCCAAAAAAGCGCGAGTTGGCACACAACCTGTTCATTAAAATGCAGGCCCATTTTGCGCCGGGCGGGGTAAAACATTACGGCCAGGGCAAGTGGTATCCGGGTGAGCCGTTACCCCGTTGGCAATACGCCTGCTACTGGCGCAAAGACGGGCATTCGTTGTGGCATTATCCCCAGTTGATGGCGGATCCGAATAAAGATTACGGTTACGATCATCGCGATGCCCATAAATTTATGGACGCCCTCTGCACCACGCTGAAACTGCCTTCGCGCTTTGCTATCCCGGCTTATGAAGATGCCGTGTATTACTTATGGCAGGAAGGCAATTTACCGGACGGCTTTGATCCTCTGAAAAAAGATCTGAAGCTGGATCTGGAACGAAAACGACTATTGCAACAACTGGATCGTGGTTTGGACCGGCCGGTGGGCTATGTGCTACCCATTAGTTGGGACTGGCATAAAAACACCTGGCACAGTTGCACCTGGACATTCCGTCGTGGGCATTTACACCTGGTGCCGGGGGATTCTTCGGTAGGGCTGCGCTTGCCCCTGGACGTCATTCATTGGCAACCGATGAACAAGCGCGAGCACGACCAGCCGGTAAGTTTGTTCGAAGAAGGCCCTTCGCTGCCCTATTACCCGCCAAACCTTGCACCATTGGAATATACGCGCAGTGACGAACTCAACGAAACAGAACGCTTTGTACAAACCGCCATGTGTATCGAAGTGCGCAACGGTTGTTTGTTCGTTTTCCTGCCACCGCTTACGGACGGCAATCAGTTCGTTCGTTTAGTGGCATCGCTGGAAGCCGTTGCCCACTCCCTGAATATGCCGGTGGTGCTGGAAGGCTATGATCCGCCACGGGATAATAATCTGGAAAAATTCATGGTGACCCCGGATCCGGGTGTCATCGAAGTGAACGTGCACCCGACCAGCAGTTGGGCAGAGCTTCAGAAAAACACGCTGGATCTGTATGAAATCGCGCGCCAGTCAAGACTGGGTACGGAAAAGTTCATGGTAGACGGGCGCCATGCCGGCACTGGCGGGGGTAACCACGTCACCATGGGCGGGGCAATTCCCGCCGATTCGCCGCTGCTTCGCCGTCCCGATGTGCTGCGCAGCTTGATCACCTTCTGGCAACATCATCCAGGGTTGTCCTATTTGTTCTCAGGCCTGTTTATCGGCCCGACCAGCCAGGCGCCACGGGTGGATGAAGGCCGTCATGAAAGCCTTTATGAATTGGAGATTGCCTTTGCACAAATGCCGAAGAGTGAGATCAATAACCCTTGGTTAGTGGATCGTCTTTTGCGTAATTTGCTGGTAGATATTTCCGGAAACACCCATCGTTCCGAATTCTGTATTGATAAATTATATTCGCCGGATTCGGCTACCGGTCGTTTGGGTATTCTGGAATTTCGCGCTTTCGAAATGCCGCCTCATGCGCATATGAGTCTGGTGCAAATGTTGCTGCTGCGTACGCTGGTGGCGATGTTCTGGAATAAACCCTATGAGCATAAATTGGTACGTTGGGGTACCGAGCTGCACGATCGTTTTATGCTGCCCCATTATGTCTGGGAAGATCTGCGCGATGTGTGTGACTTCATGCAATTGCAGGGCTATCCATTCCAGCTCGAATGGTTGGAGCCGTTTCTGGAATTCCGCTTTCCCCATTACGGCCGTGTCAGTGTGCGGGATATCCACCTGGAACTGCAAACCGCCATTGAGCCCTGGCATGTAATGGGTGAAGAAGTGTCTCGCGGCGGTACTTCCCGCTATGTGGATTCGTCTGTGGAACGCATGCAGGTCCGCTTGAACGGGCTGAGTGAAGGCCGCTATGTGTTGTCTTGCAATGGCCGTCAGGTGCCGTTGAAAAGCACCGGCACTCACGGTGAGTATGTGGCCGGTGTGCGTTACCGGGCCTGGCAGCCGCCATCGGCATTGCACCCGACGATCGGCATTCATTCGCCCCTCGTGTTTGACATCATTGATACGTTTAACGGCCGCTCTATAGGGGGTTGCACCTATCATGTACACCACGCAGGCGGGCGCAGTTACGAAGACTATCCGATCAATGCGTACGCAGCGGAAGGTCGCCGTATCAGCCGTTTCTGGACTCACGGTCATACTCAGGGGCCGGTTGAAGTCGCTCCTGAATTAAGGCCTTACCTCAACAGCGAAGATCGTTTCTATCCGGAAGGCAGTGGTGTTGGCCCGATGTCGCCTCCAGCAGAGGAGCCGAACAAGGAATATCCTTTTACGCTGGATTTACGCAGACCCCTACGCACACTATCCTGAGTGGTATACTAGCGAGAATTTACATCAGTCCGGCATAAGGGCATATGGAATCGAAAATTATTAAAAGCGGTAGCGAGGTGTTGGGGGCGGTTCCGAGTCTGGATCAGGCGCTGGCAGAATACCCCCAAGGCCTAAATTACTATGACGAGATGTGGTCCGCAGAGCGGGCCGCAGTGAATCCCCATTGGCGCAGATTAATGGGGGATTTGGTGAAGTTAGGTGGGGGCGAGCTGGAGCGGCGCAGGGGTGAAGCACGACGTCTGTTGCGTGAAAATGGTGTCACCTATCATATCTACAGTGATACCAAGGGCCAATCCCGTACCTGGCAACTGGATCCGATTCCGCTGGTACTCAACAGTACCGATTGGAGTGCGATCAGCGTTGGTCTCAAGCAACGTGCGCGCTTGCTCGATCTGATTCTGCGGGATATTTACGGCCCCCGCCGCTTAATTAAGGAAGGCCTGATCCCGCCAGAATTAATCTATTCCCAGCAGGGTTTTCTGCGCGCCTGCGACCAGGTGCAAATGAAAGACATGCCACATTTGCTGCTCTATGCTGCTGATCTGGCGCGAGGCCCTGACGGCCGCATGTGGATCATCGGAGACCGGGCACAGGCACCTTCGGGAGCGGGCTATGCGCTGGAAACCCGGATGTCGATGACGCGAGTGATGGCGGAAGAATTCCGCCGTACGCAAGTGCATCGGCTATCCATATTTTTCCGCCACTTGCGTGCCATGCTGGCAAGCCTGATGCCCCATCGATCCGACGACCCGCGCGTGGTGATTCTGACTCCCGGCCCTCACAATGAAACCTATTTTGAACACGCTTACCTGGCTTCGTACTTGGGTTACAGCCTGGTGCAGGGGGACGACCTTACGGTGCGTGAGGGCAAAGTCTGGCTCAAATCCCTGGACGGCCTGAAGCAGGTCGACATCATTGTGCGGCGGGTAGATGACACCTTTTGTGATCCGTTGGAATTACGCGAGGATTCCCATCTGGGTGTGCCCGGATTACTACAGGCTGCGCGACTCGGAAATGTGATCATTGCCAATCCGCTGGGTTCCAGCATATTGGAAAGTCCGGCTTTGATGCCGTTTCTGCCCAGCATAGCCAAACAATGGCTGGGCGAGGAAATCCTGTTGCCGTCTGCAGCGACCTGGTGGTGTGGACAGAAAAAAGAATGCGATTATGTGTTGGCCAATATGGACGATCTGGTGATCAAAACCATAGACCGGCACTCGCGCTCGATATTCAGCTCCGCGCTCAATGCAAAACAAAAGGCAGAACTGAAACAGCGCATTCTGGCGCAACCGTATATGTTTGTCGGTCAGCAGATTCTCAGTTGCTCCACTGCGCCTTCGTTGCGTGATAAGCAGATTTTGCCGCGGCGAGTGCTGCTGCGCGCTTACCTGACAGCGCACCAAGGTGACTATGATGTGATGCCCGGTGGCCTTACACGGGTAGCAAAAGACGAAGATTCCCTGTTTATCTCCAACCAGACCGGAGGCTTATCCAAAGACACCTGGATTATGGCCGATAAACCGGTGCATCAATCCAGTCTCTGGCCCACTATCCGCCATATGGATAATCTGCTCGTCGGTGAAGGTTTGTTGCCGTCGCGCTCCGGTGAAAATTTGTTTTGGGTCGGGCGCTATTCGGAACGCTCGGAAGGTTTGTTACGGTTGATTCGCACTGTGCTGAACAAGCACGCGGATTTTGACGACTACCGCGATGAATCGGATCAGACCGCGCTGCGAATATTACTGCAAACCCTGTCTTATTTTACCGTTGTATTGCCGGGCTTTACCGGCGAAAAAGCCGCAGAGAAACTGGCGAATCCGCGCCCCCATATTATTGATATGGTGCTCAATCCGGAACATCGCAGCAGCCTGATCGCGACCCTGGGTTCCTTGTTGCAGGGAGCCTATAACGTGCGCGATCTTTGGTCCGTGGATACGTGGCGGGTGGTGGACGATATTGACCAGAATCTGCGCTATCTGAACAGCCATCGCTCCAGTTATTCATTGATGCAATCCGAGTTGGATCGTTTGTTGGTTTCGCTGACTGCGTTTACAGCCCAGAGTCAGGAAAGTATGCCCCACGAGCACGGCTGGTATTTATTGAATATTGGCCGACGCCTGGAGCGCGCGCTGCAATTGATCACCTTTATCCGCAGCTGTTTTGTGCACCATACTGGGGAGGTGCCGGAGCATCTATTGCTGGAAGCGACCCTGTCCAACCACGAAAGTCTGATCACGCACCGGCGTCGTTACCGATCCATCCAACATATGTTCACGGTAATGGATTTAATGCTGCTGGATATGCGTCACCCGCGTTCGCTGGCGTATCAGGTAAGGAAAATAATGGAATTGATGGCCGAACTGCCCAATCCGAGGAAAAATGCACCGGCCCATTCCCTGAATCGTGAACAGCGTCTGATACTGCAGGCGGACACGGATATTAAACTGGCGGAAGTGGAAAAACTGGCCAATATCAGCGACGACCAGGGCACGCGGCGGGCATTGGCCAAATTGTTGGACAATACCGAGCGGCGGCTGGAAAAGGTGTCTGAATTGCTCAATCAGAAATACTTCGCACACACCCAGAGTGCCCGTCAATTGGCTCCCACCCGTCTGGAGCTGCCCGCATGAAGTACCGGATCAAGCATACGACACATTACCAGTACAACAACCAAGTCAGCATGTGCTTTAACGAAGCACGGATGTCTCCCCTGAATGGGGCGCACCAAACCTGTGCAAGAAACCGATTTGTTATTCACCCTGCACCGGATTCGCTCAACAAGCGTTTTGATTACTTTGGTAATCAGGTCACCAGCTTCGATATTTTACAGCCGCATCGGGAAATGTCGGTCACGGTGTACAGTGAAGTGCAGGTACTGGATCATTCCCAGCAAGCGTTATTTGTCGGCAATGAGCCCTGGGAGTCGGTGCGTGATACCCTGGCCAGGACGACCAATCCGGATTATCTGATGGCCCGTGAATACATGATGCCGTCCATGCTGATTCCGGTATTTGATGAAGTGCGCGAATACGCGCTGGCCTCTTTTACACCCCAACGACCCGTTATGGACGCGGTGCGGGATTTAATGGAACGAATTTTTACTGATTTTAAATACGACCCCGGATTCAGCACCATCAGTACGCCGTTGAAGACAGTATTGGCGCATCGGCGCGGCGTATGTCAGGATTTTGCACATTTGGGTATCGCCTGTGTGCGCTCCATGGGGTTGGCAGCAGGCTATGTCAGCGGCTATTTGGAAACGCTGCCACCACCCGGTGAAAAGAAAATGGAAGGCGCGGATGCCTCTCACGCATGGTTCTCGGTTTACATGCTTGAACATGGATGGGTTCAGTTTGATCCTACCAATAACATTCTCCCCTCTGTACAACATATAACTCTGGCGTTTGGCAGAGATTTTGCAGATGTCACTCCATTAAAAGGCGTTATCTATGGCGGTGATGATCACGAACTCTCTGTGTTTGTCGATGTCCATCGGATAGAAGAATAACCGCCTGTTCGCAGCATTGCGTTCAGGCAAAACACATCGGAATTAAGCGATATATATGTCTGTGAGCTGGAACGATTACGACCCGGGAAAGTTTTTCGATGAACTTATTCAGTCCAAAGGTAAGCCGCGTAAGCACGCAGAGAATCTGGCAAAGTTTCTAGCCAGTCACAGCTTGGAAGAGCTGGAAACGCGCAAGGCCATAGCTGAGTTGTCCATCAAGGAAATGGGAATAACTTTTACGGTTTATACCGAAGAAGAAGGTTCCATTGATCGCTCGTGGCCATTCGACATCATGCCGCGCATGATTGCGAAATCCGAGTGGAGCAAAATCGAGCTGGGATTGAAACAACGGGTCCAGGCTCTGAACTTGTTTATTGATGACATTTATCACGAGCAAAAAATTGTTAAAGACGGCGTCTTTCCGAAAGAGTTACTGGATAACTCCGTGAACTTTCGCAAGGAATGTATGGGGGTATCGCCACCGCTGAACATCTGGGCGCACATTTGCGGTTCGGATTTGGTGCGCGACAGCGACGGCACCGTGTATGTTTTGGAAGACAATTTACGCGTACCGTCCGGTGTCTCTTATATGTTGGAAAACCGCTCGGTAATGAAACGGGTGTTTCCGGAGCTTTTTGAAAGTTACAACATACAGCCGGTCGATGACTATTGTTCCCAGTTGTTCGATATGCTGGCGTCGATCTCGCCGCGGCCGGCGGATTACCCGGAAGTTGTCGTACTGACGCCCGGAATTTTCAACTCGGCCTATTTTGAACATGCTTATCTGGCACAGCAGATGGGGTGTGAGTTAGTCGAAGGTCGGGATTTGGTGGTGCAGGATGACGATTGCGTCTATATGCGGACGGTGGAAGGTCTGCAGCAGGTGGACGTTATCTATCGCCGTATTGATGATTTGTTTCTGGATCCGGAAGCGTTCGACAAAGATTCCATGCTGGGTGTGCCCGGCCTGCTGCGTGCCTGGAAGAAGGGTAAAGTGGCGCTGGCCAATGCACCGGGCGCCGGCGTGGCAGATGACAAAGTCGTCTACGCGTTTGTACCGGAAATCATAAAATACTATTTGGGCGAAGAAGTACTGCTGCCTAACGTGCCTACCTATCGTTGTATGTACGAAAAAGAACAGGAATATGTACTCAATAATCTGGCCGATCTGGTGGTGAAGCCCGCCAATGAATCCGGGGGCTACGGTATGCTGATCGGTCCCTTTTCTACCAAAAAAGAACGTGAAAAATTTGCCCAGCTAATAAAAAAAGATCCTCGCAACTATATTGCCCAGCCTACTTTGGGGTTGTCCACGGTGCCGACCTTTATCGATAACCGGATGGAGCCCAGGCATGTGGATTTACGACCGTTTATTCTCAGCGGTGATTACACCTATGTGACTATGGGTGGTTTAACCCGTGTCGCACTGAAGAAAGGATCGTTAGTCGTTAATTCGTCCCAAGGTGGTGGCAGTAAAGACACCTGGATTGTGGAGGAGGATTCATAATGCTAGTGCGTGTAGCGGAAACCTTATACTGGATGGCCCGGTATCTTGAGCGGGCCGAAAACATGGCGCGTCTGATTAACGTCAACACCAACCTGATCCTGGATATTCCGAAAAAGACGGAATTGGGTTGGGAGCCGTTGATCGATATTACCGGCACGCGGGAAATGTATGAGAAGTACTACGACAATTTTGATGAACGCTCGGTGATGAAGTATTTGATCAGTGACGCGGACAGCCCCGTGTCGATAGCGAACTCGTTAAAATGGGCGCGGGATAACGGTCGCACGGTGCGAGACGTTATCCCCAGGGAAGCCTGGGAGCAAATCAACGCGCTGAACCATTATGCCAAAGACCAGCTCAATGTGGCGATGTCGAAGCGTGGACGCTTCAGCTATCTGAACGAAATTATTTTACGTAACCAAACCATCGTGGGTTTGTTGTCCGGCACCGTCAATCGTGATCAGGGTTATGTGTTTGTTCGGCTGGGTCGCAATATTGAACGGGCCGATATGACATCCCGAATTATTGATGTGCGCTCAGCCAATCTGTTAACGCTGGAAAACGTGGATATGCAGCCATTTGAAAATATCCAGTGGATGAGTGTTTTGAAATCGCTTACCGCCTATCAAATGTATCGGCAAGCCATGCAAGCACGGGTAAGGCGCAGTGATGTGGTCAAATTTTTGTTTCAATCACAACGATTTCCCCGTTCTATTTTATTCTGTGTCCAACAGATGGAGCGATGTGTTAACGAACTTCCGGAGCGGGACAATTCCATGCGAAGGATTCATCACCTGTTGCGAATTCTGAAAAACGCGGAATTACACGCCTACGATCAAAGTATGCTGCATGTGTTTATCGACCAGATTCAGATTGAGCTGAGTAGTATTCACGATGCGTTGATGAATCAGTTTTTCCTCAGTGGGCGGGTGCAACAATCCTCCTCTCAAACCCAGAAGCAGGCTTCCTGACAACCGGATTCTGCTCCTGCTTAGGCTCTTGTTTCTGAATATTTCTTATGCCACATTATCCTGCTCTGAAAAGCAAGAAGCAGGGTAGTGTGTTATGGGATTTAAAAGCCGGGATATCGGCAAAGCGCAGCGGGAATTGCAATGACCCCCGCTATTGACCTGGCTAAACAGGCTGGAATTGAACATCGTGTACACCAATACAGCCACGATTCCGGTAGCGCCTCCTATGGTGCCGAGGCCGCTGAAAAGCTTTCTTTGCCTCCGCAGCAAGTGTTCAAAACCCTGGTTGTTCAACTGGAACCGGCGGAGTTGGTCGTGGCAGTTATTCCGGTGTGCACGCAACTCAACATGAAACGGTTGGCGAAAGTTGCAGGCGCTAAAAAAGCGGCCATGGCTGACCCAGGGGCCGTACAGCGTTCCAGTGGTTACATAATGGGGGGTGTAAGCCCGCTGGGTCAGAAAAAAGCCCTGCGCACCTTTATAGACGATTCTGCCAACGGTTTTATTACTGTTTTTGTCAGTGCCGGACGCCGTGGGCTGGAAATTGAATTGAGTTCCGCGGACTTAAGCCGCCTTACTGATGGTGTCTTTGCCGGATTGTCTTCGTGATATTGGTATTGTTGGCGCTATTGCTGCTGGGGCTGATGTTTTATCCTCAATACGCTACCCGAAAACTGCTGCAAAAGCACAACTCGCCCCGCGCGGATTTTCCCGGCACCGGGGGCCAGTTTGCAGAACACCTGATCCAGCGTTTTAAACTGACGGATGTGTCCACAGAAATAACGGCCTCAGGCGATCATTACGATCCGCAAGCACGTTGTGTTCGACTGAGTAAAGATCACTTCGAAGGAAAATCCCTGACTGCGGTGGTGGTCGCCGCCCACGAAGTGGGTCACGCTATTCAGCACCACACCCAATCCAAAGCCCTGTTAACCCGTACGGCGTTAGCCAGATTCGCATTCTATGCAGGTAAAGCAGCGCAGGTAGCGCTGGTTGCCACGCCCCTATTGACCGGCGTTTCACCGGGGCTGGCGCGTTTATCGCTGGTCATCGTTGTGGGCGGTATCCTGATGTCGACTTTGGTTCACCTCATCACATTGCCGGTGGAGTGGGATGCCAGCTTTAATAAAGCAATGCCGGTGTTACGGGAGGGGGACTATTTGTCAGCAGACGATCTGGTGAATGCAAAGCGGATTCTGACCGCCTGTGCGATGACCTATGTCAGTGCCTCGCTGGGAAGTTTAGTGGGAGTATTGCGCTGGGTACGTTGGTTACACTAAACCAACGTACCCAGCGCGGTCTTTTATCCTGACAAGCCAGCGTTACCAGCCTTCATATCGGTTCAGATCGAAGATCCCGGACTGCATGGGTCTATGTTGATCCAGGTATTGCGTCATACTGTGAAAGTTTTTCCAGAATTCCGGATTGCTGCGACGGATGCCCCATTGATCAATTAGCTTTTTACGATCCTGCGGGCTATTAATCGCAATCAGTTGATCAACAAATTCAGGTAGCTGTTTGTGTGAAACGCGGAACAGGTAATTGGGGTAACTGCTCATAGGGAAATCGACAATAGTGAGTGAGTCAGAGTCTGGCTTGTATCGATCCTCTTCACCCAGCATAAAGGCGACATTGGTGTGAGCGCGATTGCGTATCAGACTGTAAATATTAAATTCACCGTCTTCAGCATCCACCCGCAGCACTGTGACTTCCGGTAATTGCTGAATCCCTTTTAATTGTTTGCTGTCTCCTGCAACCAGAGGTTGCAGCATGGCCACAGTGGATTTTTTTCCTTTGTAATCCGGCGCGCACTCTTCGGAGCGGCAGCGATTGATAGGATCGTCTGCAATCACCGAGTCAAACTTCTTCAAAACCAGATCAATAAGCTGTTGCTTGACCGGTGACTTTCCGTTGTATTCAATCGCAGACGGGGTTTTGGTATCCAAATCCTGATAACTCAGATTGGTTTTTATCTCCCCGCTCCCTTCATACCAACTTGCATACAGTTTCTGTCGCTTTTCCGGTGGCAGTAATAGCATAAAATTGGATTCGCCGCCGTTGCGTATTAAATCAAAGTACAGGCGGGTCTGAGCCTGATGGGAGACACTGCCATACACATTGAAGTTAACCACTAATTCATAGTAGGTGCGTTCAAACAACGGATAATCCATTAGCCATAACGTTTTTGGTGTTCGTCCAATCCAGCCGCGTTCAACAGAGGCACTGTCGTGATGGCGGAATATGCTGAGGAACGCGTTGTTGTTCTCATTGTCTCCGTCCCAGATATTATCCAGCGTCAGTCCCTTGTCGTAGGCCTCGTGGTATCGCTGGCTGCGCTCTGCACGGTACTGATTGCGTTTTTCCTGATAACGCAGGTATTCCGTGCCCAAATCCAGAATATCGGATTTCTGACCGGGTAATCCTAATAACGGGGATACTTTTTTCCGATGATCGGGATTAACGATGTATTGGTCGTGCTCGGGATCTTCAAACATAACCCAGAACTGATCTCGGATAACATCCGTTGCGATCTGTCCGCGGCAAACCGGTCCGCGGATAAAGGTGCGGGTGAAATACTCTGCTTCGTCCAGCATAAATTGATAGCGGGCTTTGGCGGGTATTGCTTCGAACGCTAAAAAGGGATTGGAAGAGTCCGTGTATGTATAACCAGGCAACTGCTGTACCTGCCAGTCTCCTTCCAGGAACAATTCCTGATAGCGATCCATTCGTTGATCATCAAAACGGTATACGATATGGGTTTTGTGAATCAGGGTATCGGTAATCGGACGTAACCGGTAATACACTTTGGTTCCGGGTTCGTCGTTAGGCCGGGTCGTGGCAATCACATTGATCGGCTCGGGTGCCGGATTGGAGGAACGTACCACCTGAAAAAACTGTTTGTTCCTGGCATCGTCTTCAGAGAAATAAAGGTGCGCCAAAAATAAATGCTCAAACAAATAACGCGATACCAACTGTGCACGAGGATTCTGTTGATTGAGAAAATCTTCCCACTTTTTTATGTGTTGTTGTTGCGACTTGCTAAGGTCAGCAGCCTGGGCATCAAATACAGCGCCTTCTTCCAGCCAGGTGGATAACACTTTGTATTCGGTGTTTGTCAAACCGCTTACACCATAAGGCATGCCACCGGTAGGATGGTCTTCTGCGTAATCGGCAAATTCGCTGGGCGCCGGGCAGCTGAATTCACGATTGATATCCAGTTTGTATTCGTCATTCAGCGGCTTGTTTTCTTCAACCGGATTACTCATGCCCAAAGTAATAAACTCATGAACCAGAGAGCCGGATGAATCCACCCCTTCTTCTGATTGATTCGCCAGCACAGAGTAGAAGCCTTGCTTGCGCCATTGTTGCGGTGTTTGTGCATCAATGTGCAGGCGGGTTGGTTCGATATCTTCTGTTCGGCTACCGTCATAGACTTTGATCTTACTGGCGCCCCGCTCCAGTCCTTCGGATGCTTCGAGTTTTAATTGGCAGGGAGCATCGTTGCAGGCATGACAAGCGATACACTTTTGTTCCAATATCGGTTTTACGTCTCGGGTAAAATGATAGCTTTGCTGAACCTGAGTAACTCTTGGCACTTCTGTGTAAGTCTGTTCGGAATTACAGCCACCAAGAATAACGACGGCCAATATCAGGCAAGCCCGGGCAAGCCCCGTTGCAAGTGACCCGGAGATGGGTAGTCTCATGCAGTGTCCCTCTGTATCTACATAATGGTAGTGGTGATACCAATCATCGGTATCAATAAGCCGCTATTCTAACAGACGGGCCCTGTATTTCGAACGAACATTATTCATCGCTGTTTAATGTGATTTTGACAAAGCACGCACGAAAAAATGTAAAAGTTACACGATTCCCCTGGTGGGTCCGGTACCGCTTTTTCGGTTTTATACCGGCCTGCCGCCAGAAGCCCTTATGACATACGTTGTGCAGCGATTTTTAATTGATTTTTATAAACCTGGTACGGGCTTTGCCTTTATATAATCGACGCTCAGTTAAAAGGATTTAGTTTGAGCCGTTACCGATTTAAAGGACTAAATAAACATTTAAGTAATGGAGAATGGACAATGAATACCGACCAAATTGAAGGTAAGTGGAAACAGTTAAAAGGTAAAGTTAAAGAAAATTGGGGTGAACTGACAGACGATGATCTGGACGTCGCCGAAGGTAAACGTGATTATCTGATTGGTAAAATTCAGTCTCGCTACGGTAAGTCCAAAGAAGAAGCGAAGCAGGAAGTAGATAGCTTCTTCGAGAAGATCTAGTCTCTATGGTTTGATCTCCGGAAGGTTAGAGTGTGCTGTCGTCCGGTCTGACAAAGGCACACCGAACTCAGAAAAAGGGCTCTCCTCGGAGGGCCCTTTTTCTGTCTGGGTTAATCCGTAATGGCGTCTACGGGCTTTTGTCTAAAATACCGGTGGCTTTGCCGTCGATACTGGTCTGATTTTTTTTCTGCCAGTAGTCCCGGATTCCGGATTGCCCTTTTTTCTCGGCCCAGGCGTTCAATTGAGTACGTTCCCCGACGTAATCCAGATAGGGAACAGCCATGCCACATGAGGTTTGCACCAGATCAACTTTCAGATCAAAAATTTGCCTTGCACCGGGCTGAGCGGGCAGTTGGCGCGCGAGTATGTCCCATTCCGCCTCCCCTTGATGGACGCAGGTGGCGGTGCCATAGAGCCTGAGTATCAGAGGATCGCCTGCAAAGGCGTTAAACATCAGAGTCATTCTGGGGTTGTGGTTGATATGGGTTGCCGTTTCATTACCACTTCCGGTCACGTTCAACCAGATGACACGGTTCTGATCAACGACTCTAAGGCAGTCCATGCCCTTGGGGGAAACATTCACGCGCCCATCACTGGCGGCGGTACCCACAAAAAATACAGGTTGGGATTCAATGAACGCTTTGTGCTTTTCAGCGATCTCGTTAAATTGCTGACCCATACAAATTCCTTAAAGAGTTAGTCCTTTTGGAAGCCGGATTGGATTATTGCCGACCCTTACATAACAGTCAAAAATAAGGTTTAGTCTATGAAAAACAAGATAAAATTTTTTTGGTTCCGGGTCCACTGTGAAATATAACCGGGCAACTTTGGGCCCACTGATTTGCAGGTATGCCAGAGATTGTCTATTTTTAAAACAATAACAACCATTAATTGGTGAAACCCCTGTGACCAGTTTCGATCCATTGGCGGATAAAGCGTATGCTGTCCGGCTAGCTGATTTAGGTGAGACCCGTGAGGTGATTGCCTCTGAAGATATTTATAACGACCAGGGCACCCTGCTGATAAAAAAGGGCATGCCGGTTAATAAGAAGATGTCGGAACGTATAATCAGGTTTAAATTGCTACGGCCCATCGAATCCTCTATCGATGTTACTGGCAGTGTAGGCGCAAGGGAGCTGTTCCGGGATATTCATTCAGTTTTGGAGCAATGGGCGCCTTTGCAGACCATGCACGCCAATCTTGGTCTTGAAACCACTCTCAAACAACTCTCCATGCTATTGGCAAAATACCCGGTCTTGCGGCAAAAGTTAACCGTGATGCAAGAGCAGATGCAGGCACTTTATCGGCAAACCCTGGCTGTCACCTGGTTGAGTATGGCCATTGGATCGCAAATGAAGCTGGATAAAGCGCAGTTGGAGGAATGTTTCCTAGCCGCGTTGGCCCATGACTTTGGCATGATGCATATCGATCCGGCAGTACTTGAGAAAAAGGAAAAACTAAGCGCGCCGGAATGGCGTCAAATACAAGCCCACACCGTTATCGGCAAAACCCTGGTTGAAAATATTCCCGGAATGAATCCGCGAGTCGCGCGTATTGTGGTCGAACACCACGAACGTTGCGACGGCACCGGTTATCCGGCGGGAAAATTTTCAGATAGGTTGACCAAAGAAAGCCAGATAATTGCATTGTCGGACAGTGTCGTCAGTGTTTACCTGAACCGATACGAGAAATCGGGTAGGACAATACGGGATCTGATGCCGTTTATTCAGGTGAACAGCGAAAGCCATTTCTATGAATGTTACGCAGCCCTTGTGGCGGTTTTGAAGCAGGGCATGCTGACTGAAATTTCCTTTATCACAAACGATAACGTAACGAAGCAACTAGAGCATCTGGTTAGTAAGAACGATACCCTCAATTATCTGCTATCGGCACTCGAAAACGTAGTGACTGAAATAGGGCAGGAAAATGAACACCGCTTTTTACAAAGTGCGCGTACTATTTTATCGCAGGTTATGAAAACGGTGCGGGGGTCCGGTATTCTGGATGAAGGTTATATCCGCTGGATTAAACAAGTGAGCATAGACAAAATCGAGTCTGCGTATCGTGAGGCGGCAGATGTGCTGATTATGTTGGAAGAGATGGAGTGGCACTTGACGCGGACTATCAAAATTCTGGATAACTTTCTGGATCAGAGCACCGCCATTGAGAACAGTGATAAAGAAACCATGCGCGCCCGGCTGATCCATTCCAAGTCCGATGCGAAGCAAGAGCATCAAAGCGAAACCGTAGTGGATGAAAAATTCGTGATCAATTGAATCCGGCTTATGGGGTATTGCTCGCTCCACCGTAACAATGCTGCGCTGCTTTTAAAGCGGGGCCGGATGATTCAGCCGCCACAGTAATATTCTACGCATGATGTCCGGGTCTTTTTGTGCAACTTTGCGATGCGATTCTGCATCGTGCCAGGACAGCAATCGGGAAATCCAGAAGCGCAAAGCGGCGTAGGCCAGCGTATCCGGCCACATAGCACGTTCCGCCGGAGTGAATGGCCGATGTTGCTGGTAAGCGCCCATTACTGCATCGTAAAGCGGTCCCATTAATCGTCCTTCCTCATCACTGCACCAGTCGTTCACCAGTACTGCTAAATCGTAAATCAGCACATCATTGCACGCTTGATAAAAATCGATTATTCCTGTGAGTTTATTTTCTAAAAACAGCGCATTGTCGTGAAATAAGTCATTGTGCGTAATGCCGTGGGGCAGCGCATCGATGGCGGCTTGATGCCGGGTCCATTTGCTTGTCTGTTCTAATAGCAATTGACGGTTTTCGGAATCCAGGATCGGTGACAGAAGCTCAATCGAACGCCGTCGCCATTGTGGCCCGCGCACGTTTTCACGCTGTAATAGAAATTGACCGGATGCCAAGTGCATTTTTGCCAGGGCAGTGGCAATCAATTGGCACTGAATCAGGCTGGGTGTTTGCGGATGATGACCGGCGAAACAGGGCACCAATAATGCGGGTTTGGATTTTAATCTATGTACGGCCAGTTGCTGGTGATCGCGAAAGGGTTTCGGCACCGGAATGCCCTTGTCCGCCAGAAAGCTGGTGAGTTCAACAAAATAAGGCAGGGCATCAATAGGGACTTTTTCAAATAAGGTCAACACCAGCTTCCCTGTATTGCCATTTGCATCTAAGGCAGTGACAAAATAGTTGGTGTTTTCGATTCCGCTCTCAGTGGCTTTGAGTTCAACCAGGTCATGCCAGCCAAAGCGCTGGATAAAGCGCTGAACGTCGGCTTGGCTGAGTGCAGTGTAAACGGCCATGGGGTCGGTCTACCAGGAAATCAGGACCCATTCGGGTACTAGAATCCGGTCTCCCGCATTGCGTGTGAAATTACCATCACCATTGGTGTCGACCAGCGAGTAAGGCACGCCTTGTTTGGGCACAACCCGGACGCCGTATATCTTTCCGTTAATCTGGTGAATATGCATGACTTTATCCTGCTCCTGCACAATGGTGATGTCCGGCTCGGCTGCGATGGGCTCTTCGCCTGCTCTGGGTTCAACCCGGGCAAACAGATCCAGGGGCAGTGTGAGTAGGGCCAGGGCCAGTAGTCGCGTCATCGTATCTCTCGCCAAAATGGGTTATTTCACAATAGTTTATAGGGCTTTAGCTCATGAACAAAGCCAAGCTTTATTATGAAAATAGGACGGGTAAAAGATAAATGCGCGAATTTTTGCAGAAATATTGCTAACCTAGATGCCTAGTCAATTTTGAACAGATACGAAGTATGTGGAATTAGGGTCACGATTGAGGCTGGAGCGGACCGCAGATACGAGAGCTCTATTCTTAGTTATTCACTTTAAAAACAATCTGTTATTGGTTTCAAACAAGCGTTTGTTTTAAGTGGTATCGTGAAGTGTGACTTTATGGTTAAATTATCGCCCTTTTGAACTTGAGCTGATGGGGCGGTAATCACCGCAACAAAGGTCAATCGTATGACGTACAAACCGCGATATGCTGATGCCAGCATGGAATCTATGTACCGTATCTTCACGGTACCGGAAGCACCGGGTTCCACACTGGGCAATATAGATCAAAAACTCTCCCAGAATCTTGCCGGTTTCCTGCAAGATCATATTGTTGCTGTCGAAAAAGACCTGCGTGAATTACAAAAGGATTTTTCTGAATCAGAGATTCCGGAAAAGCCCATTTTTGTATCGGATCAAGCGGATTTTTTGCTGGATAAAGTGGTGGCGCAATCGGTGCACACGGCGTCCCCCAGCTTTATCGGACACATGACCTCCGCCTTGCCCTACTTTATGTTGCCGCTATCGCGCATCATGATTGCCCTGAACCAAAATCTGGTAAAAATTGAAACCTCCAAAGCCTTCACGCCGATGGAGCGCCAGGTTTTGGGGATGATTCATCGGCTCATTTATAATCAGAACGATGACTTTTACAATCAATGGATGCACGAGCCGGGATACTCCTTAGGCTCGTTTTGTTCTGGCGGAACCATCGCCAATATCACCGCACTGTGGGTCGCGCGCAACCAACGTTTTAATAAGCGAAAAGGATTTGCCGGAATTCAGCGCGAAGGTATTTATGGGGCATTGAAGCACTATGGTTATGAAGGTGCAGCGATCCTGGTGTCTGAGCGCGGGCATTATTCGTTGGGAAAAGCAGCGGATGTATTGGGTATCGGTCGTGATTTTCTGGTTTGTATTAAAGCCGATAACGAGAACAAGATTGATCTGGTTGAATTGCGTAAAAAGATTAAAGAACTGCAGAAAAACAAGATCGCTATTATAGGTATTGTGGGTATTGCAGGCAGTTCAGAAACCGGTAGTGTGGATCCGCTGGATCAGATGGCCGACATTGCCGAAGAGGTTGATTGCCACTTTCATGTGGATGCCGCTTGGGGCGGACCCACGTTATTTTCTAAAAAATACGCCCATATCCTGAAAGGTGTGGAGCGGGCTGATTCAGTCACCATTGATGCCCATAAACAAATGTATGTGCCGATGGGCGCGGGTATGGTGATCTTCCGTGATCCCAATCTGGTGTCTTCAATTGAACACCATGCTGAATATATCATTCGTAAAGGTTCAAAGGATTTGGGTGCACATACTCTGGAAGGCTCGCGCCCCGGTATTGCCATGCTGCTGCATTCGGGCCTGCGTATAATCGGTCGTAGCGGGTATGAAATTCTGATTGAGCAGGGTATCGAAAAAGCCAAAGACTTTGCGGTGATGATAGAGAACGATCCGCATTTTGAATTGATCACCAAGCCAGAATTGAACATCCTCACCTATCGATATATGCCGGACTTTGTGAGGGAAAAGCTGGCCACGGCCAGCCCCCGGGAAGTGGATCAGATTCAGGACGTTTTAAACCGTTTAACCAAACGCATTCAGAAAGCACAACGGGCTCACGGCAAATCCTTTGTTTCCCGTACCACGTTAACCCCGGTTGAATACGACCGTCGCCGTACGGTGGTATTCCGTGTGGTGTTGGCAAACCCGTTGACCAGTCGTGAAATTCTGCAGGATGTTTTGGAAGAGCAGAAGCAACTGGTGATCAGTCAATCCTGTCATCAATGTATGCAGGAATTGTATGCGTTATGCAATGTATCGCCCCTAAGAGTGAACGTCGGATAAAACTTGCTGCGAACAGCAAGTTTTAGGCTGCTTTCAATTTAAAATGCGTATTTAGCGGAAAACTGAAGGCGGGTAACGTTGCCGGAAGTGCCGCTTTCTATTTCTTTGTCACCGTAAATTAATTCGCCTCCAAGATCCAATGCGGCCACCGGTTTATAGACTAAATTGGCGTGCAGTGTCTGATACTCTTTAGCGGCAGTGAGTCCGGCTTCCGCGGGATTATCAGCGCCTGCAGCAGAGACGGAAAAGCTGGATCGCCATTGTTCATCCCATAAATGCCGGTAGGCAACAACAACGCCCCACTCGTCGATCAGGTCGACCCCGCCTGCGGGGGTGATCGCACCGCCGCGAAAGGCATTCAATCCCATATAGCGTCCCAGAGCGTTACCTTGGTTTATCATTACGCGCAGATCATCACCGGATTCGCCGATGGCGATTTTGCCCGCCAGGCTGATGGCATAACCATAATCACTGTCATCGGTCACGCCGTCGTTGTAGGCCAGTTCACGCAGCATCACGGAGGCACTGAGATTGGTTTTTGCATCACCGAAATTGTAGCGGGCGATCAGGTCTGGAATCTGGTTGTCGTCATAGGGGTTTTGGGTGCCACTATAGAAAGTAGAGGACGGGTTTTCCAACGCAAATTGAAAGGCGCCGCTGGTATAGCGAACCTGGGCCTGTCGTACGAAGATGGTGCCCACCGGTCCGACAAAATCCAGCAGATCCGGTAACGCACTAACATTAAAAAATGTGGTCCAGGTTTGCCCGAACAACCATTTATCCCAGGTGAAGTAGGCGTGTCTGATACGGGGCGCGTATGAATTGCTGACACGCTCATTGCCGTCACCACCACCTTCGAAATCGATCTCAATATGCCCGTTGATCACGCCGGCGCTGGTTTGGGTTGCGGATTTCAACCACAGCCGCGTTTCTTTGGCATTGAAATGGGTATTCATATCACCGCTGGAGCCGCCCACAGGAATGGTGGATGGCACCAAGAAATCCTCGCCGATACCAGCGCTGGCTCCACTGCCGTCACTGTATTCAGATACCTGCCCGTCAAACTTAATGTAACCGCCGTAAGACAACGTTGTGCCGGAATCGGCAGCCGATTGCGCCGATCCGGTTGCAGAGCCGGATCGGGCTTCTTTGAGGGATTGAATCTCCTGTTCCAGGCGGTCGATGCGGTCATCCACTTCATTTGCCTGGGTGAGAGCGGGAGCCAAGCTGGTTGTTATCACAGCCGCGGCGAGCATGCGTCGTTTCATGGTGTCACCTTTGTCCTGTTGTTGTTTTATGGAGCACACCCGCAAGGCTGTAACAAATCGGTCACAGGTAGTATTAGCCAAAGGTCGAAGTCTCGACCAAAGTCTAATTCCGGCGCTCCGCGATCAGGCTCAGACTGGCCGTCACGTTACCAGCAATAGAAGCGGGAGACAGAGCTTTGAATAATGTCGTTCATTCGCAAGATTCAGCGCAAGATCAATATGTTATGGAGTACGCCAGAAGTGTACAGTCACCCAATGCCTATTGGGGGGAGCAGGCGAAGCGTCTGCATTGGATCAAGCCGTTCTACAGCGTAAAGAATGTCTCCTTTGATCCTGAAAACGTGTCTATTCGTTGGTTTGAGGATGGTTATCTGAATGTTTGTGAAAATTGCGTCGACCGCCATTTAGCGAACAACGCGGACAAAACGGCCATTATCTGGGAGCCCGACAGTATCGGTGCGCCCAGATTAATCTCCTACCGGGAGTTGCACGACGAGGTTTGCCGGTTAGCGAGTGGAATGAAAGCGTTAGGCGTGCGCAAGGGGGATCGTGTGGCCATTTATTTGCCCATGATTCCGGAGGCGATCTTTTCCATGTTGGCCTGTGCGCGTATCGGTGCCATTCATTCCGTGGTGTTTGGTGGCTTTTCACCAGAGGCGTTGGCCGGCCGGATAGAAGACTGCGGGGCAAAACTGGTCATTACTGCGGATGAAGGACTGCGCGGAGGCCGTTGTATCCCGCTTAAACACAACGTGGATGCCGCTCTGGCGCATCCCGGAATCAGTACCGTGAGCCACGTCATCGTGATGCGCCACACCCATGGGGAAATTCAGTGGAATGATCAGCGTGACGTGGATTATCAGGCACTCACCCGGTCGGCCAGTCCCGACTGCGCAGCGGAGCCCATGAACGCGGAAGATCCGCTTTTTATCCTCTACACCTCGGGCTCCACCGGAAAGCCGAAAGGGGTGCTTCACAGCAGTGGCGGGTATCTGGTATATGCCGCTTACAGCCACGAGCGGGTATTCGATTACCAGCCAGGGGATGTCTATTGGTGCACTGCCGACGTGGGCTGGATCACCGGGCATTCCTATGTGGTATACGGGCCGTTAGCCAATGGTGCCACCACACTTATGTGCGAGGGCCTGCCCAACTATCCCGATGAGACCCGCCTGGGTGAAATTATCGATACTCACAACGTTTCCACCCTCTACACAGCGCCCACCGCGATCCGGGCGTTTATGGCTAAAGGCGATGCGCCGTTCCGGGATTCCCGCCGCAGTACCCTAAAAATCATCGCCACCGCCGGGGAGCCGATTAATCCCGCGGCCTGGAATTGGTACCACGACGTGGTGGGGCGCGGTCAGGCCCAGGTGATTGATACCTGGTGGCAGACGGAAACCGGCGGTGTCATGATCACGCCTTTGCCCGGCGTGGACCGCCATAAACCGGGCGCAGCGACCCAGCCTTTTTTCGGCGTTTGCCCGCAATTGGTGGATAACGAAGGCCATGAAATTGAAGGACCGGGTGAAGGTAATCTGGTCATTACCGACAGTTGGCCGGGGCAGATGCGCACATTGTGGGGTGATCATGAGCGGTTTGTGCAGACCTATTTCAGCGCCTTCCCCGGTAAGTATTGTTCCGGTGACGGAGCGCGGCGTGACGAGCAAGGAGATTACTGGATCACCGGGCGGGTAGACGACGTTATTAATGTTGCCGGACATCGGCTGGGTACGGCGGAAATAGAAAGCGCGCTGGTGGCTCATGGCAAGGTAGCCGAGGCTGCTGTGGTCGGCTGTCCGCACGATCTCAAAGGGCAGGGGATTTATATCTATGTCACGCTGAATCAGGGTTTCCTGCCTAGTCCCGAAATTCATGAGGAACTAAGACAGTGGGTGCGCAAAGAAATCGGGCCGGTAGCATCCCCTGATTGGATCCAGTTTGCCCGTGATTTGCCGAAAACCCGATCCGGTAAGATTATGCGGCGTATCCTGCGTAAGATTGCGGCCAATGAGTTTGACCAGTTAGGCGATGTGTCAACCCTGGCGGATCCGGCGGTCGTGCCGCAATTAGTCGACGCGCGGGTTAACCGGGCTTGATCATTTTATTTGACCTGGTCTGGGAGCATCACCACAATGGTGCGCTCATGTTACAACAGATGAATAGACTCTAATGGCGCTACAGGGATACATTCTGATCGCTGATGATCATCCGCTGTTCCGGATGGCATTAAAGCAGGCAGTGATGCAATCGTTTCCGCAAGCAACGGTAGTGGAAGCGGAGAGTATCGATCAGTTGGAAAAGACCACAGAATCGAATCAGGATTTTTCACTGTTGTTGCTGGATCTTAATATGCCGGGCGCTCATGGGTTTTCCGGTCTGATTTATTTGCGAGACCGCTATCAGGATACACCGCTGATTGTTGTTTCTGCCTCTGAAGAAGCCCATGTTATTTACAAGGCGCTGGAATTTGGCGCCAACGGCTTCATCCCCAAATCGGCAGCCCTGGATGAAATGGTGGCCGCCATTGACGCCATTTGTCGCGGCGAACGCTGGTGGCCTGCTAATGTGATGCCGCAACAAAATCCTTTGTTAAATGATCAACACCGGGATCTGGCGAAAAGCATTGCGTCTTTAACACCACAGCAGTTTCGTGTTCTGGGGATGTTGGCAGAGGGACAATTAAACAAACAGATCGCGTATGAACTGAACGTGTCAGAAGCCACGATCAAAGCGCATATGACCGCCATCTTTCGCAAGCTAGGGGTGCGCAACCGGACTCAGGCGGTGATTCGTTTGCAGCAACTGGACGTTGAATATCTTCCCGTTCCAGGAACGGAATAGACGGGTAATTGGAATCCTGAATTATCCGAGAATGTCGCGCATCGCCCGCTGCAATGCTTCTGCGGTGATCGGTTTTTGTAAAAAATAATAGCCCCGGTCGGCTGCTTTCGTTCTCACTAATTCCGAATGGTCTGCCGTCATTAGAATGGCGGGAACGACATCGTCCCAGCAATCGTCCAGTGCTTCAATCACATCAAAGCCGATTTCATCATCCAGTTGATAGTCCACTAATAAGATATCCGGCGCGTTGTTCATATTTTTGGCCGCTGCCACTGCTTCCTGCAAAGAGGAGGTCGCCACGCCCGAACATTGCCATTGATTCAGCAAACTCTGGATGCTGGCCAGAATCATGTCTTCATTATCGACACAAAACACGGTGATGCCACGTATTTCCAATTCCCTGGGCGATATCGCGGCGGGGGACGCAAGCACGGGTGCCTCAACCAAAGGAACATGGAGTGAAAATACCGTGCCCTCGCCCTCGTTCGACCTCACTCTCAGTGGGTGACCCAGTAGATTGCAGATACGTTGTGAGATAGCCAGGCCCAAACCGAGCCCCTTGCTCTCAACACCAGGATGTTTGTCGTACCGTACTACCCGGTGAAATTCTTTAAAAATTAATTCTAATTGGTCTTCAGGGATACCGACTCCGGAATCCCAAATCTGGATCTCGATAAATCCGTGCCGGCGCCGGCACCCCAACAGAATTTTACCCTCGGGCGTGTAGCGAACTGCATTGAGCAGTAGATTTTGTAACACCCGGCGCAAGAGCTTGTCGTCACTTTTGATCCATTGTTGGCAGTTCACCCAATGTAAAGACAGCCCTTTCTGCGCGGCGATGACCCGGAATTCCGATGCCAGGCTGGTCATCAGGGATTGCAATTGAAATACCGATACATTGGGTTTGATAGTGCCGGTATCCAGGCGGCTGATATCCAGTAAGGTATTGATCAAATGCTCGGCCACCCGCAACGAATTGTCGATATGGCGAATGATACCCAGCTCCTCTTCGCATTGCCCGGCACTGTTTTTTATTTGCAATCGTTGCTGTAGTGAGGAGGTAAACAGGTGCGCAGCGTTGAGTGGTTGCATAAGATCGTGACCCGCTGCGGCCAGAAAGCGGGTTTTGCCTTCGTTTGCAGTGTGCAAAGCCGCGTTGGCGTTGGACAGGGCACGGGTGCGATCCTGCACCATCATTTCCAGGCTCTCATTCATTTGACGCAGGGCGCGCTCATCCATTTTGTTTTCTGTGATATCCAGATAAGTGCTGACAAAGCCACCGCCAGGCATCGGGTTGCCGCGTACTTCTATAAAAGCACCGTTAGGAAGTTCCCGTTCAAATCGGTGTGGACCGCCCTTCTGCAATAGTTTAACGCGACGGTTTATGTGTTCATCAAATTTGGCCTTATTCTCAAGCTCCCCGTAAAACCCCCTCTCCGCGTTAAAGCGATAAACATCGGAAATGGGCCGGCCCAATTGAATTAAGCCGTCGGGATAATCAAATAAATTCACATAGGTGCTATTCCAGGCCACGATATTCAGGTCTTTATCCACCACGCAAATACCGTGAGAAATGGTTTCAATCGTGGTTTGCAAAAGTTGATGATTGAACTGAATTAATTCGGCGGCTTCGTCCATCATCGCTACGGCAGTGGAACTGTCTTCGCTGTGCTTGGTTAGCATGGAACCCAGCAGAATGCGCGCGGAGCTGGCCCCCATTACACGGGCCAGTAACTTTTCCGTGAATCGAAAAAGATCGATTGTCGCAGGCAGATGAGTATCCGTTATGCTGGCGGTATTCAGCTGGTAGTTTTGGAAAGCCTGTTCAGCGGTTTTTGTTCCGATACAGCGAATGGCAATGTCTTTCAGGTCTTGCACACTGATGTTCGCCGAATGATAACGCCCCACTAGGTTTTCAAACTGAGTAGGAATATCCACAAATAAAATAGCCTGGCTGCGATCAATGGTTTGATGTTGCGTAATTTTTGAGAAATAAATGTAACAGACCAGATTGGCAATCAGGCTCCAGAACACGCCATGGGAAAGTGGGTCAAGCCCTTCCAGACCAAACAAGGCGTAAGGCCGAATCAAACCAAAACCAAATAATCCATGCTGAGCAAGGTGATCAACGATATTGTGTGGCAGTACCACGGGCAGCAGTAAGCAATAGAACCACACAATGAAGCCCGCCATAATGCCCAGTGCGGCACCCCGTTTATGCCCCTGTTTCCAATACAACCCGCCGATCAAGGCCGGTGCAAATTGACTAACCGCCGCGAACGACAGCAGGCCGATGCTGGCCAGCGCGTCAAAGCGGATAAATAAATCATTGAGCGCATAGGCCAGAAACAAAATCAGAAAAATGGAAATACGGCGTATTCGTCTTACCAGGGGGGTGATTGGATCAGGTAGATTTCCCAAGCGTGTGGCGCGATTCAGATACACCGGAATCACTAATTCATTACAGATCATAATGCTCAGGGCGACACTGGAGACAATGACCATGCCGGTGGCAGCGGATACCCCTCCCAAAAAACTTAACAGGGTCAAGGCCTGTTGATTGAAGTGAGCGGGTAACGTCAGAATGTAGTGATCGGCAGTGGCTGTTTGGCCAGGCAGAAATGTGAGACCACCCATGGCAATCGGCACCACAAAAACAGAAAACAAAGCCAGATATAAAGGGAAAATCCAGCGTGCCTTTTTCAGATCTGCACTGCGCCGGTTTTCTACGACCGTGACATGAAATTGTCGTGGCAAACAAATGATCGCCATCATGGCCAGTAATGTTTGGGTGAAAAAGCCCTGATCAAAAAAATCCGTTGCAAAGCGTTCGCGAATGGCCGTATTGCTAACGCCGACATCGATCATATTGCTGATGCCGCCGAAGGCGGGCCAGATGACATAAATGCCCACCACAACAAAGGCGAGCAGCTTCACAATACTTTCAAAACCGATCGCCAGCATGAGTCCATTCTGGTGTTCGTTGGCGTCAATATGTCGGGTGCCGAACAGGACCGAGAACATGGCCATTAACAACGCCACCGCAAACGCACTGTTTATCGGGAGCTGTGTTTCATTAGCCGGAGTTAGCACATCGAATGCCATGGTGACGGCTTTCAATTGCAAAGTGATGTACGGAATGGTGCCGGCTATGGCGACCAGGGTGACCAGAATGGCCAACGGTTGGGATTTACCATAACGGGAGGCAATAAAATCGGCGATGGAGGTAATGCCCTGTTGCTTGCTGATCGTGATGATTTTGAACAGCAGCGGCGTGGCCAGGGTAAAAATCAGAATCGGGCCGAGGTAGATGGGAAGATAATCCCAACCGTTATTCGCCGCTTGGCCCACTGCACCAAAAAACGTCCATGAGGTGCAATAGACCGCTAGGGTCAGACTGTACAGCCAAGGGCTATTCAGGGCTTGCCGGGAGCGTGCCGGTTTACGGTCGCCGAACCAGGCTATGAAAAACAGTAAGCAGGTATAGGCCAGGGCGAAGCTGGCCAGAATCCATCCGGAAAACATACCTCCGCCCTTTTATCGCAGTTAGTTTTTAATCTTGCGTACCATATTAGATGCCAATTCACCGGCTGTATAAGAAATTGATGTGACCTCGAAAGTTTTACTGCGTCCGGCCCATACCAGTTTTTTCTGTTGGTCTTCGAAATCGAAGATAGAGGTGGTCAGGGTCACGTTGGTCTGGGTGTCCGTGTAGGCTTCACGGGTCATGGTGACGGTATTACCTGCGCCCCAATATGAGCCCCAATAAGGGTAGTACGGGCCGGTGTAATAGGAGCGCACGGATTCCGGTACGTAGTCCGTTTCCACATCCACAGCGCCCAAAGACGTAACGATAATATAGTCGTGGGGGTGGCTCGCCAGGTATTTTTCTACCGCCTCCTGGGTGGGGTAGGCATCGCCGATGGCGGTATAACTGGCGGTGGCTTTAATGCCGTGTTCTGTCAGGGCGGCGATGAATCCGGTTTCGAACAGGAGCCGGTTGGTGGGGTTGGACGCCATGCCCACCACTAAAACGTCTTTCATACTGCTTTTTTTGAATTCGGGTTCCTGCCAGGCATCGGTGATGCTGGTGGTAGAACAGGCTGATAGATAAGTAAGAGCAAAAAAGACGCTGAGTACTCTGAAGAGCATATTTAGGGATCCTGTTGTATTCATGGCTTGTACCAATCGGCTATAGGGCAAATTAATTACAAAATTGTCTGGTTGTTTAACCAATTAATACCGAACTTGTGAAGAGCGTTCGTTCGCACGACTTCAATTTTCTTGTAATCTATCGGGATAATGACAATAAAAATCGATTAAAGAAACCATGAGCGTACAAAAGAGCAAGAACCCGACCCGGGGTCTCACTTCTCATTACGAGGGCGCGGTCTATTACCGGCCCCGCAGTATTCTGTTATTGGCGCCGTCGCTGGATATTGGTCCCAGGGATAAAACCCATAACCGCAAAGCCATTCGTCTGATAATTGGATGCAGCCGGCCGGTGCAAGTGTGTTTTGACAACGCAGAGCGCGCTGAAGGTCGGGCGGTATTGGTATCGGATAAAGCACAGCTGTGCAACATACGTGGCCTGGACAGCGATGTAGCCCTGGTGGATGTGACGGCTGCAACGCCTGAGTATGCGCTTCTGTCCGAGTATCTTGACGACCGGCTCTGCCTGCAGTTGGATCCGCTGCTGTTTGCGGAATTGTTGCCGCGCTTTATCGCCGGCCAGGATGGCAGTTTGAGTGGCGCTGAAGTTGCCGGGATAATCGCCCGGGCCGCGCACCTGGTTACCGGAGTCAAACCCATGCCCTTGAAGTACGATCCGCGCATTGTAAGGGCGTTGGAGTTGATCGAACAGCTACCCCTCACCGAGATCGGATTAGCGCGTTTGGCTCGTGTGGTGCATTTGTCCCCTGATCGTTTCCGTCATTTATTTAAAGAAGTCACCGGTAGCACGGTATCCCAATATGCCCGCCAAACCGCTGTTTGGAGAGCGCTGGAAATTATATCCAGGGGTGCCACCAATACCGCTGCGTCGCATTTAGTGGGGTTTCATGATGCGTCCCATTTTTACCGGGTGTATTCCGATATGTTTGGAGTGAGTTTGTCGGAAAAGAGTAATCCGAGAAAATTTCGCCGCATCCGCTGCTTCAATTAATCGGTGTTGGGTGCGCTGGACTTGACCCGCTCACGTTCCACCAGCCCGCGCAGGAAACCACGTAATAAACCTTCGTCGCAAGGCTGAAAATTCTTATGGTCCTGACGTCGGAACAGGGCATTGAGTTCCTGCTTGCTCAACTCCACATCCACACTGGCTAAAATCCCTCTCAGATCATCTTCTTTCAGGTCGAAGGCAATACGCAGTTTTTTCAGAATCAGGTTGTTGTTCAGGGGCAGTTTTAATTCCGCGGGCGGCTGATCCGGTTTCGGACCCCGTCGATGGACTATTAGGGCTTCCAGAAAGCAAGCTGCAGTCTCATCGTCACATTGGGCAAAGCCGTCTTCGTTGGCGTGCTTTAGGCGCTGTTTCATTTCGTCCGGGCTGATCGCTCTTCCGCTTTTGGCGTAGATGTCCGCCATGGTGTTTTCGTTGGCGGCCAGCGCCCGGCGCAGGTTTCTCAGTAATTCATTGTTGTTCATTGAAGGTTCCGTGGTGTGGCGGTGTATTGCGGTCGGTGGGGGCCATTATGACACAATTCCCGCCTCACCGACGGCGCTGGCCAAGGCGATATATTTCGATTGTCATGGCACAGAAACAGGCTATGATTGCGCACCGAAAATGAGGGTACGCTGATCAATGGACGCAGTGCAGTTGAGTTCAGTATCCATGGCCGACGAGCTGGTGGATGCGTTGTTTGTGCATGGCTGGTGGGTGTGCGACGGCTTTTTGAGCGAGCCACTGGTGTCCGGCCTTTTTCAGGATGTAACGCTGGCAGAACACGTAAAATTAAAACCGGCCAAGATAGGCCGTGGCAGGATCCAACAGAGTAATGCCTCGATCCGGCGTGATAAAACCCAGTGGCTCAATCCGGACATCCCGGTGCAGGCGCAGTTTCTCCAGCAGATGGATTATTTGAGGGTGCATTGCAATCGCCACCTGTTTCTGGGCCTGCAGGAATTTGAAGCGCATTATGCAAAATACGAAGTGGGTGGATTCTACAAAACCCACGTCGATGCCTTAAAGGGCGCTAGGAACCGGGTTGTGAGTTGCGTTCTTTATCTGAATCAGGGTTGGCAGCCGGACCAGGGCGGAGAGCTGGTGTTGTACTCAGAAAGGGGCGAGGAAATCACGCGCATTGAGCCAAAATCAAACACGGCGGTGTTTTTCCTGAGTGAACAATTCCCCCATGAGGTGTTACCCACCCGACGCCCGCGTTACAGTATTGCGGGCTGGTATCGGGTGCGTCCGTAAACCACAGATTAAGGCTTGTAGTGTATGGGCAGGCGCAGGTTTTTCAGCGCCGGGTAAGCGCTATCGACTGTCATTTCGGCGTCCACCGAATAATTGGTAAAGTCCGAATTGCGGATGGCGTTCAGTGCTCCGGTGCCCAGTTTCATTAAGCTGATGCTTACCGGAATACGCACGTTGGTATCCTGTTTTTGTTTCAGTTGAATGCCCTGTTTGATCTCGCCGTTTGCCAGCGCTTCTCCCGCTAAATTAAACCGATACTGGATGTCTTTCAGATCAACAGCAAAGTTGTTGGGATTATTGATGTTCATGGCGATTTCAAAGTCCACTTTGGAAAAGCTCAAATTTTTAATTTTCAGATCGCTGAAGGCGACTTGCGGGATTTGCGGTACGGTAATTTCGCCGGCTTTGGAGGCCGGAATTGAAAAAGCATTTAAAATGGGGCTATCGAGCCGCATGTCGGCGTCCACCGAATAGCGTAGTTTGTTGTCCGCTTTGACTTCTTTGAGTAATCCCACGACATCCGAAAAGCCCAGGGTCAGGGGGACTTTAATCAGACTGCTTTTGTTGCCGGGTACACTGAACCCTTGTTCCGTGGTGCCCTTCAGCATGGGTTTATCGTTGAATTTAACATCGTAGGAATAACCGGCCAGTGCCAGCTTGTAGGCATTGGGGTTGCTGACCTTGAGTGTCAGCATCAGATCAACCGCGCTCAAATTCACTCCGGTCACAGTGATATTGTCCACTTCCACGCCGGGTTTTTTGACAACACTGGAGAGCGCACCGGAGGTTAGGTGCTGACAGCCGCTGATGATTAGCATGAACACGGTGAGCGCTGCTAACTGCAATCGGTAGACAAACGAAGTACGCTGCATGTAAAACCTCTTTTTAGGATAAGGATCGGGGGCTCACAATGAAGGAACAGGCATTAAAACGGTATTTATTAAATCTTCCTGAAACGGAGTTGGATTATCCCTTCGGCCCTGATGCGGCAGTGTACAAGATTTTGGGCAAAATGTTTGCACTGTGCCGCGTTGATCAAGGGCAAATCTGCGTAAACCTGAAATGCGATCCGGTGGAGGCCCGGGAATTACGGGATGTATTCGAAGCGGTGATGCCGGGATACCACATGAATAAAACCCATTGGAATACGGTCCGGTTGGATGGAACGTTACCGCCGGGCGAGATTCAACGCCAGATTGATAATTCCTATAATCTGGTGGTTAAAGGCTTGAACAAAGCCCAGCGTCAGGGCTTGAAACTGCGCCATGCGGCGTTTTTTAGCAGCTAATGGGCTGCGCCACCGTCATGTGCTTCCGGCTTGCGCAGGAATAACATAAGCGGTACAGCGCATAAATAAATGACGCCTAACGCGATGAACATATCGTTAAAGGACAGGACATTGGCCTCGGTAGCCACCCTGCTGGCCAATTGTTTCACTGCCAGGACATAGGGGTCGGATACCATGCCTTCGAATTGGTGTTGTAGTTGAAACAACTGCGAAGATACCGCATCGCGGGTTTCGTTAACGGCCGGAATCAGTTGGTTCCAGTGATAATCAAAGCGGATGTCGCGCACGGTGTCCATTGCCGCCAGCGCCACCGCGCCCCCCAGATTCCGCATCAGGTTGAAGAGACCGGCAGCGTTGCCTAACTGCGCATCGGTGAGGGTGCCCATGGCTATCCGTGCAGCAGTGAAGATACAGATCAGTAAACCGATGCCACGCACAATCTGTGGCCAGAGAAATTGATAAAACCCGGAGTCCGCCGTCAGATTGGCGTTCATCAACGAACCGGTACCGACCATTAACAATCCGAAAGTGAGCATATAACGTATATCCACTTTGTCGGATAAACGCCCGGCGATAGGCGCCGTTATGAACATGGATAGGCCGGTTACAAACATGATTTGTCCGATCTGCAAGCTGTTCAGATGACGCACGCCACCCAGAAATAACGGCATCAGATACACCAGACCGAACAGGGCGACACCGACGACGAACCCGAGTATCGAACCCACTGCGAAATTACGATTGCGGAATACCCGTAAATCCACGATCGGCATATCCACGGAAAATGCCCGCCAGAAAAACAGCACCGCACTGGTAATACTGATCAGCGTTAGCCCCGCGATGTGATGGCTGGCAAACCAGTCGTCACCCGGCCCTTCTTCCAGGATGTATTCCAGGGGCCCCAGGAATCCGATCAGAAAGAACAGGCCAAGAAAATCGATTTTCTTAAACAGGGAGAAATCCGGTTTATCCATATCCAGATAAAACCACACCCCCGCGGCGGCTATTAGGCCGGGAATCACGTTCATCAGAAACAGCCAATGCCAGCTGGTGGCCTGGGTAATGTAGCCCCCCAGTGTGGGGCCGATGGAGGGTGCGGTGGTGGCGATCATACCGATCAGCGCCTGTACGATGCCCATGACCCGGGTCGGAAACAGGCTGAAGCTCATGGCATACACGATGGGTATCATGGCACCGCCCACAAAGCCCTGAATGGCTCGCAACACAATCAGCTGTTCAATGGTCTGGGCCAGGGCGCAACCGATACTGGCAGCGGTAAATGACAGACAGGAAATCACAAAGGTGTAGCGCGTGGATAACCAGCGCGTAAGCAGCCCCGATAAGGGAATCATGATGACTTCGGCAATCAGATAGGCCGTTTGCACCCAGGAAATTTCGTCTGGTGTGGCGGAGACCCCGGCCTGAATCTCATTCAGCGAACTGGCTACGATCTGGATATCCAAAATAGCCATAAACATACCCAGCAGGCCCGCCACGAAGCCGATGCGCTGGCGTATCGAAGGCATGGGCCGATCCTGGGGCAGAACGGCAGTAGCTGGGGTGGTGGCCACCGGTTAGCGGCCCGCAATATCGGTGTTGCTAAGGCCGCTAGGGTCCGGGTCTCGCGTCTGGTTCAGTTGCAGATAAGAAACCTGTTGCTGAAAATGCTCGGTGTCGACAGAGGGCACCACCGACAGGCCTGGGCGCAACCGGGGCAGCATTTCAGCTGGGCCGGTAACGCGGATTCGCACCGGCACCCGTTGTACTATTTTATTGAAATTACCCGTGGCGTTGTCCTGCGGCAACAGGCTGAATTCAGAACCGGTGGCCGGGGAGATGGACTCCACCAAGCCGGTAAATGTCGTGTCCGGCAAAGCATCCACACTCAGCTCGACCCGTTGATCGATACTCATGTGGCCAATCTGCGTCTCTTTGAAGTTGGCAATCACATACACCTCAGGCAACGGAACCAGGTACATCAGCGTCATATTGGGTAGCACGGCGGTGCCCTGGCGCGCGCCCAGATTACCGATCACACCATCTCGGTCCGCGATTAATTTGGTTTTAGCCAACTGGTTGCGGGCCAGATCCAGCCCGGCTTGTGCAGCAGTAATGCTGGCTTCTGCGCTGTCCCGTTTGGCTTCGTATACCGCCACCATTTGTTTCTCTGCCGCTAAACTTGCCCGCGCCTGCTCCAGGTGCGCTTTTGCCACTTCAGCATCCGCTTCGGTGTTTTGTAATAGCTGTTGTGATCCGTAGGATTGCTTGGCCAGGGTTTGCGCCCGATCCCTTTCCAGTTCTGCGCGATGTAATTCCGCTTTGGAGGCTTCGATCGATGCTTTGGTTTCGTCGAGTTTTTTATCCTGTAATTTGATTTGCTGCTGAATATCCAACAACGCCGAGCGGGCAACCAAGAGCTGGGCTTGCGCTTCCGCGACACCGGCAATGTAATCGGTAGGATCAATCTGGAGTAGCAGATCACCCTTTTTAACCTGTTGATTTTCTTTAACTGCGACGGTTTTTATCAGTCCGGTGATCTCGGCCCGGAGGGGCACTGAATCGGCCTGAATATAGGCGTTATCGGTGGATTCTATAAAGCGGCCTTTGTTATACCAATGCATCGCTTTGGAGCCGGCAAACCCCACTGCGACCAGAACAACCAAGCCTAAAACCATTTTTTTGGGAGCGGGGGACATAGCGTTAATCCGTTGTTAATGAAGCAATTAATCGTATTAATAGAGGGTAATCTTCGGTTTTTGGAGTAAATTCTGTAGTGTAACCAACATTACGCTCTTTATGTGTAATGAAGATTACACTACAATTCAGCGCTGTCAATAGTCAGGTTTGCCAGCCACTTTCGTCAGCCCTACGTTCGGCTCCCAGGTATGGAGCCCGTGGGTTTGGTTATGAGAACGCGGCTGTTACAATCGGACCACCCCAAGAGGACATATGGCAGATGAATCCAGAGCAATCCAACCCAGAGCAATCCAACCCAGAGCAATCCAATCCGGACCAGCCATCTTCCAGCAATAGGAGCGAAGAAGTTAACCCGATCGGAGTCGCTGAAGAGGGGTATGCGCCCCGCGAGCGAGGCCTGGTGCGCCGTGATCTGTTTCTGGATGCAGCCAGTGATTTATTTTCCCGTTGCGGCTACGAAGCCGCGAGCCTGCAGGAAGTGGTGTCCCGTGCTGGAGGCTCCATGGCGACGCTGTATCGCCTGTTCGGAAACAAAGAGGGCTTGTTTCAGGCGGTCATTGAGCGTAAATCCAGTAATTTGCTGGAGGTGCTTAACCTGCCCAATATCAAAGGTGAAGATCCTCACAACGTGCTGTTTAACGTGGGCCTGAATTTTCTCAATATGGTGCTGTCCGACGAAGCGCTGTCCTTGCACCGCATCCTGATCGCGGAGTCCGGGCGTAATCCCCGGCTAAGGGAAATTTTTATGGCCGTAGCGCCAGAGCGGAGTCAGCGTGTATTGGGGGATTACCTGCAGGCTCTGGTAACCGAAGGCAAACTGGACATAGACGACTGCTATCTGGCGGCGATCCAGTTTATTAATATGGTAAAAGGAAATTACCATATGCGGCGGCTGCTGGGTGAAGAGGTGGTGGTGAGCGACGCTGTGCGGCGCCGGGAAGTGACTCAAGCGGTTAATGTGTTTCTTGAAGGCACCCTGGTCTAAGCTCCATTTACCATTGCGGAACCGGAGGTTTATGCATTCATCGCCAGAAACAACTCTGCGGTCGCCAATGCATCACCCAGAGCGTCATGCAGCAGCACGGTTGGCAGGCCATAGCGTTGCCGGCATTGATGCAGCCGTAAGTCTCCCGCCTCGATTACTTTATTTCGGAGAGTGAGTTTTTTGCGTTCCAATTGCAGGGTGTCCAGCACCGGCAGCAACAACGGTGCGCCCCACTCCTCCACTAAAAACCGGTTGATAAAACCCATATCCAGTTGGGCATTATGAAATACCAGTACGCTATTGCGTGCGGCTTTTAATAGCGTTTGCATGGCGGATTGAATCGGCGCTCCTTGTTGCAGATCCGTATCGGTGAGTCGGTGAAACACCGCGCTCTGCCCTACTTCGTGTTTCAGTCGAAGATGAAAATGAACGGATTGGGGTAATTGTATGGCGCCCTGCTCTATGACGACCCAGGCGATACTGGCGATTTCGCCTGTCATCGGATTCAGGTCCGTTGTTTCCAGATCGACGACTAGAAAGCGGGTATGGTTAAACGGGCTCGTCGACAGCGGGTCGCGCAGAATATTGACCAGATCCGGTTGCTGTGCGCGGTTGATCCAGCGCCGATGCTGAATCCGCAGCCAGAGCCTATTCAGATGGGAAGTGCTCACAAACTATAAACCCGGGCGATATTGGTGACGTAATGCTTCCTGTGCATCGTGCACGACAGTAAAGGCGTCTTTCAGGTGTTTGCGTTGCAGTTCAGACAACTCCTTCGGGTTAAGATAATTGCTGATATCCCCGTTGTGGGCGATCTGATTGCTGTGATTCGATACACGCAATTGCTGAATACTGTCGAACGCATCCTGCAGATTGCGGCCGTCGACAATCGTGAGAATTTTACTATCCATCAGTTCGCGGATGCGTTCCCGTGTGTTTACGGCGCTTACTCCATTTGCTAATGCATGCAGGCGCACCAGTTCCACAAGCGGCATCACACCGCGTTTTTTGACATCGAACTCGTCCCGGTGGTCGCCGTTACGTTCAACCAAAAAGCGCCGGAAAATGCCCAGCGGTGGGGTTTGTTCCAATACGTTCGCGGCCAATGCAGCCAGAAATATCGTGTCCTTGCCGGTACGACTCAGCATATGTTGCTGCAACCGCTGACACAAGGAGCGCTCACCGTACAAAGCCCGTAAATCGAAAAATATCGATACCCGCATTACCGCATCCGGAGTCGGGGAGCGGGTCCACTCGTCGACGGTGCGCTGCCATCCGCTTAGGGGTTGCCGCCATGCGTCGGTGGTGGCCATCACTTTGCCTTTGCAATAAGGGTAACCGCAGGCGTCCAGTCCATCACACACGTATTCAGCCAGTTGCCGGAACCATTCAAGCTGATGGGGTTGCACGCGGTCGTCGATCAGTAACCCATTATCCTGGTCGGCCCCGATTAATTGCTCGCCCCGTGCCTGGGAGCCAAAACCGAGCCAGCAGAAGGGGACTGGAGCAGGGCCAAGCTGGGTTTTGGCAAGTTCAATCAGGCGCGTTGTGACGGTGTCGCTGATGGCGGTCAGCACACGGCTCACCTGATGCGCACGCATACCGCCTTTAATGACCTCCACCAGCAGGCTGGGAAGGGTGTCAATGATCGCTTTCATGCCGCGGATATCTTGCTGCCGCGACAGGTGTTGCACCAGATAGACCGGGTCATCTCTGCGTGCGAGCATAACATCCGACGATGTGATAATGCCTTTTACCTCGCCGTTCTGCAGTACCGGCAGGTGGTGAACGCTGTTCTGGGTCATCAGTAGCAGGGCGTCGAACAGCAGAGCGTGGTGTTCAATGAAAATCGGGTCGCTGGTCATCACTTGCCGAATGGGGGTGGCGCCAGACAAGCCGTGGGCGAGGGCGCGGCTGCGCAAGTCCCGGTCCGTCAGGATACCGGCCAGGCGCTGGTTCGAGTCCAGCACCAGCACCGATGACACCCGGCGCAAACTCATGGCCCGGGCAGCATCCTGGATGCTGGCGCCATCATCCAGTGTGAGCACGTTGTGACTGATCAAGCCCTCAATCGGTAGCATCATCACATTGGTATTCGGCTGATAGCGTGCAGCACGACGCAGGCGGCGGCTACGCTGGCTGTGAAAGTGACGATCGAAATCGCGAAATTGGGCGCGCAGCTGCTCATAGTGCGTTCGGGGCAGGCTGTAGATAAGACCATCTTCAATCACCACCGCGCTGACGCCGGAATCGCCCACGTCCAGGCCGTGAATGTTAAAGCTCTCCCCTTCGCCCAGCCGGTCCATCAATTCATTGCGGCTACTGCGGATTTCAACCGCGCCGCTGCGCACGATACGCAACGCGTATTCGTCCTCCAGGGCAGTGATGCGCTTGCCCTCGCGTAAATAAATAATCTGAATTTGGCGGGCACTGTTGCGTAAGGCTTCATCCGGCAGGGCATCAAATGGCAAGCAAGCACGCAGAAATTCCGCTACGGCCTCGATTTCCGGCTGGTAAGGGTTATTTGACATGGCGCACTTCCCTGCGGATGCGGGTGTTTGTTAAAAGAGTGATCCAGAACCGATTTTAGCCACTATCCGCATAGTGTAGGATACGACTTTCGTTGAATAACCTGCAGCCGGTTAACTGAGTTCTTATGCCGAACACGCTTGCCCACATCGGGGTTCAAACTGTCCTGACCCGCAGTGTGCTAAAAGATGCCGATGTAAAGTGGATTTATCTGGGGTGTGTGATTCCCGATCTGCCCTGGATTATTAAGCGTTTCATCCTGTTGGCCCATCCCGCGATCGAACAGCTTTGGTTGCAGGCCTATCTGTTGTTGCAGGCAACCTTGCTATTTTCTCTGCTGGCGAGCGCGTCGTTTGCATGCCTCGCCGCGCGCAAATTACAAACCTTTGCCATACTGGCGTCGTGTTCATTGGTGCACTTGTTGCTGGACGCTACGCAAACGAAGTGGGGCAATGGGGCAGATTTGTTCATCCCGTTTAACTGGCACATGTTGAATTTTGGTTGGTATTGGCCGGAGCATTGGTTTTCTTATGCGCTCACGGTGTGGGGGCTGATAATAATGTTGTTTTATTGGCGAGAATCCACCTCCAGGCCTCCGGACTTGGTGTTTAATGCAAAAAGCACATTGGCTTGCCTGATTCTGCTTGCAGTCTATTTCTTGCTGCCTCTTGCATTGATTGAACAGGTGCGACAACACGACAGTCATTACAACGCCACGCTGCATAGCCATGACCGCAAGGGAAAAACCATCGCGTTTGACCGTAAAACCGTAAAGCCCGATGAGCACGGGGGTTGGCTGGTGGATTTATACGGTGAGTGGATTCCCCTGGATGGAGTTGAAGGAAGGGATTTACAGATTGTCTCCATCAAAGGCCATTTTTCGGAACACTCGCGCATCGCGGTAAGCGACTATCGGGTCCATCCCGGACTATTGCGAAACTACTTATCCATGGTGGGGCTGTTTCTGGTGGCGCTGGTTTGGGTGTGGTCGATAGTGCGACCCAGGCTTATCAAGCGCAGTGGGTAAACGGCACTATTGCACCTGTCGTAATCAGAGCGACTTTGATAGTCTCCGGTGTTGAAAAATAATTAGCAAAAGGCCAAACCCGTGCAACCTATAATCTCGGTTAAAAATCTTTCAAAGACTTACGCCGACGGCTTTCAGGCCCTGAAAAACGTCGATCTGGATATTAATAAAGGAGAAATTTTTGCCTTGCTCGGTCCCAATGGCGCAGGCAAAACGACGCTCATTAGTATTATCTGCGGTATTGCCAATCCCAGCAGTGGTCGGGTTCTGGCAGACGGTCATGATGTTGTTACAGATTATCGTGCAGCGCGTTCCATCATTGGTTTAGTACCACAGGAGCTTTCCACCGATGCCTTCGAAAGCGTGTGGGACACGGTTCGGTTCAGCCGTGGGCTGTACGGCAAACCCGCGAACAATGCGCATCTGGAAAAAGTACTGAAAGACCTGTCTTTGTGGGACAAGCGCAAAAATCGCATTATGGAATTGTCCGGCGGAATGAAACGCCGGGTGTTAATTGCCAAAGCCTTGTCACACGAGCCAGGCATCCTGTTTCTGGATGAGCCCACTGCCGGAGTGGATGTGGAACTGCGCCGAGAAATGTGGGAAATGGTGCGTGAGCTAAGAGAGCAGGGCGTGACTATTATCCTCACTACCCACTATATTGAAGAAGCCGAAGAAATGGCAGACCGCATCGGTGTTATCAGTAAAGGGGAAATCGTGTTGGTGGAAAAGAAAGACGCACTGATGCAACAGCTCGGTAAAAAACAACTGACGTTGTATCTGCAACAACCATTAGCCAGTGTTCCTGCTGCTTTGGCGCACTATCCTTTGACGCTGAGTGAAGACGGCAACAATCTTATTTATACCTTTGATACGCAAAGTGATGAAACCGGTATCGCCAGTGTATTGCGGGATCTGAATCAACACGGTATTGATTTCAAGGATTTGCACTCCAGCCAAAGTTCGCTGGAAGAAATCTTTGTTAGCTTGGTACATGGTAAATAGGCGGAAAATAATATCCATGAATATCTACGCAATACACGCTATCTACAAATTTGAAATGGCCCGTACCTGGAGAACAATTATGCAAAGTATTGCTTCTCCGGTGCTATCCACCTCGTTGTATTTTATTGTTTTCGGCTCTGCTATCGGGTCGCGCATGGTGGCGATCGACGGGGTGGAGTACGGTGCATTTATTATTCCCGGATTGGTGATGTTTACTCTGCTTACGCAAAGTATTTCCAATGCCTCGTTCGGCATTTATTTTCCACGCTTTTCCGGCACCATTTATGAAGTCCTGTCGGCTCCGATTTCGTTCCTGGAAATCATTATGGGGTATGTGGGGGCAGCGGCGACCAAGTCAATTATTGTGGGCTTGCTGATTTTGGTGACGGCCCGTTTTTTTGTGGATTACCATATTGATCACCCGGTGTGGATGGTTGCATTTCTGGTGTTAACGTCGGTCACATTCAGTTTGTTCGGCTTTATTATTGGTGTGTGGGCTGATGGTTTTGAAAAGCTGCAACTCATACCTCTGATGGTGGTGACGCCGTTGGCATTTCTGGGCGGCAGTTTTTATTCAATAAAAATGCTGCCACCAATCTGGCAAACGGTGACGTTATTTAATCCGGTGGTTTATCTGATAAGTGGCTTTCGTTGGAGTTTTTATGGCGTGGCCGATGTCAATGTCGGAGTCAGTCTGGGTATGACTTTTCTGTTTTTGGTGCTGTGTCTGATCGTGGTGTGGTGGATTTTTAAAACCGGCTATCGTTTAAAGAGCTAGTGCCTGGTGCGCTATTCCCGGTCAAGGCGAAGTGCCTTCAGCAACAGGGTGAACGCTTCGGAGTGCTGGCGGCGATTAGGGTAATAAAGGTAAAAGCCGTCAAATGGCGGCGTCCACTGCGCAAGAATTTCTATTAGTTCACCGCTGGCCAGATAAGGTTCAACATGCTCTTCCATGGTGTAGGCGATACCAAATCCGTCAACCGCTGCCCTTATCGACAGATCACTGTCGTCAAAAGCGCATTGGCCGGACACCCGGGTGCTAAACTCCTGACCATCCTGTTCAAATTCCCAGGCGTAAAATCCACCGTAAGTGGGTAAGCGGATATTAATGCAGTTGTGATCCGCGAGATCTTTCGGCGTGCGCGGTGTGCCGTTTTTCTTCAGGTACTTCGGGCTGGCAACAGCAATCATTCTAAGTGGGCCTGAAATCGGCTGTGCAATCATATCTTTAGCCAGGCTTTCTTTAAGCCGAATGCCAAGGTCAAACCTTTCAGCAACGATATCGGAAAAGCGGTTATCCGCTGAAATTTCAATGGCGATGTCGGGGTACTCCCGCATAAATACGATGAGCTTCGGCCACAGGTAACGTAGTACCGCTTGTTTCGGTGCATTGATGCGGATTGTGCCGGAGGGTTTTCCTTGTAGTTTCCCCAACACCGACGACATCTCCGATTCCAGTTGCTCCAGCCTGGGGGCTAAGGTCTGCAGAATTTTTTCGCCGGCCTCGGTCAGGGCCACGCTGCGATTGTTGCGGGATAACAGCCGGATTTGCAGACGTTCCTCCAGCCTGCGAATAGAGTGGCTCAGGGCCGATTGGGTAATACCCATCTGTGAGGCAGCACGGGTAAAGCTCCCCTCTCTGGCGATGATCATGAGCGCCATCAGCTCGCTCAGATTTTCCCTTAGCATAACCGGCTTCCTAGCGGTGTGAAATGAATGCCAGGCAATCAACGGCATACTTCAGTGAATTTAGAGACCTGTGATTATAGAGGTATCGGAAGACGTCATACAGTCCCAAAATCGTTGCGGAACAGGGTAAATCCGGATGCTATTAATTCCATTCATAGGTGTAATCAGTATTGGGCGGTTATGGCGGGAGGCTGGTGCCTGTAATCTTACCGCCAATGGTACGAAATAGGCCCTCTAAGGAGTTCACGATGGTGAAATTAACGGTCAATGGCGAACCTTGTGAGGTAACGTCGCCAGCCGATACCCCGCTCTTGTACGTGTTGCGCAACGAACTCAATGTAATGAGTCCCCAGTTCGGTTGTGGGCTGGCCCAGTGCGGCGCCTGTTCAGTGTTGCTCAATGGTCGCGAGATACGTTCCTGCATTACTCCGGTTACCGCTTGTGCTGGTAGTGAGGTGACGACACTAGAGGGTTTACCTGCTCGGTGGCAGGCACGGATACCAACGCAGAATAAGTCTGATGGGGATACCCTGCATCCGGTTCAGCAGGCCTGGATCGAACAGCAAGTGCCTCAATGCGGCATTTGTCAAAGTGGCATGATGATAAAAAGTGTGGAGTTACTGGAGAGCAATCAGGCTCCGAGCGAAGACGACATCAAAGCGGCCTTAACCACCTCGGGTCCTTCCGCGCACCTGTGCCGATGTGGCAGTTACGCCGCTATTATGGACGGTGTGAAAGCGGCGGCCAAGTTGATGCAGAAAGGGGGCAAGTCATGAGCGAAACCCATAACCAGCCGCGCATTATTCATGGTGCCTTATTGACCCGGCGTCGCTTCCTGACCGGTAGCGGTGCCATGGTGGTCAGTGTGGCGGTCCTGCCCGGATTGGCTTCTGCGGCAACCAATCCGAAATCGCCCCCGGACAAGGTGGGTCTCGATGCCTCCCGACCTGCTTCCTGGATTGAGATCCATGCGGATAACAGTGTGGTGATTCGTACCGGCAAATGTGATTTTGGCCAGGGATCGATTTATACCGCCTACCCGCAAATCATTGCCGAAGAGCTGGAGGTATCACTCAGCTCGATTAAACACGTGGTAAGCGGGGATACGGACCGTACACCTGATGGTGGTGGTACCTTTGGGTTGTTGCGCACCAATGTTCTGAATTTACGTAAAGTGGCTGCCTATACCCGCGAAGCTTTGCTCGATATCGCCGCTGCACAATGGTCAGTACCGCGTACATCCCTGGCGGTTAAGGACGGCGTGATTAGCGGGGGAGGAAAACAGCTGACTTACGGAGACATGGTTGCGGGTCAGGCGCTGCAGTTGACGATCCCGGTCAGTGGGGAGCTGGTCAGTTTCCGCGGTTTAGTGGTGGAAGGAGAGCCGCCATTAAAGGACGCCAGCCAATATAAAATTATCGGGCAATCGGTACCGAATCCGATTATTGCTGAGAAGGTATCGGCCCGGACAACCTGGGTAGCGGATGTCAAACTACCGGGCATGCTGCATGGCCGTGTGATTCACCCCAGAACGTTGGGTTCGAAGCTGTTGGCCGCGGGTAAGCTTGACCGTAAAACGCATCCGACCGCTCGCACGGTGGTGGTGGGTAATTTATTGGGGGTGGTTGCGCAATCCGAATGGGAAACGATTCAGGCCGCCCGGCAAGTGGCGTCGGGCACCCGCTGGTCTGATTGGGAAGGCTTGCCCGGCAGTGACGGATTACATCAGTATCTTCGTGAGCAGGCACGCTGGGATCCGGTCCCGGTGACTGAGAGCACCCACAACCGGGGCAATCCGCGGGCAGCCTTTGATGGTGCGCCACACGTGCTCAGCTGCAGCAGTGAATTACCCTACCACAAGCATGCGCCGATCGGTCCGAGCATGGCGTTGGCCGATGTCGCCGCCGACGGTCGTATCACGGTGCATACACACACCCAGAATCCGCAATTTTTGCGCAGCCACTTGGCACTGATGCTGGGTATTTCCCCCACTAAAGTCATCATCAGGACCTATCCTGGTCCCGGCCACTACGGTCGTTCCAACGGCGGTAATGCCGGCGCAGAAGCGGAAGCGGTGTTGCTATCCCGGGAGGTTGGGCAACCGGTGCGATTACACTGGATGCGGGCGGACGATTTGCAATGGTCCACGCAGTCCGCTCCCGCTTACGCCGACGTCCGTATTGCGGTCGATAAAAACGGAAAAATCAGTGCGTATGAAGCCGATCATTATGGTCCGCCGATGCAGGATGATCGTCCGATTGGCGCGTTATTGGCAGGTCTGCCCACCATTGATGCCCCGGTGCCCAATCATAAAAACCCGGAGCCCGTGCAGGGTATGGCCAATTTTATGGCCGACGGCTGGGTTTACAGCGCGGTGGAAAACGTGGCTGAGCGCGCCCATAGCACTTGGCAAATCGGCCAGCAGCAGTCACCGTTGGATGTCGGGCTGCGAGATCACAGCATGCGAACACCCACTCAGTTCCAACAGAATTTCCCCCGCGAAGTGGCGATCAGTGAAGCGGCTTCGTTGGTGGGCATGGATGCACTGGCTTTTCGTATTCTCAACACACAGGACCGCCGATTGAAAAACCTGTTAACACGATTACGCTCGGAATCCGGGTGGCAGGAGCGGCCATCGCCCAGACCGGATGCCAAGGCCAGCGGGAGCACTCCCCAGCCGGGGCGGGGGGTATCGGTGATGTTTCGCGGTAATGGTTATTGGGTCAGCGCTTGTGAAGTGAGTGTGGTGCCGGACACCGGATTGGTCTCCGTTGATCGGGTTACGGTGGTGGTGGATACCGGGGTGGTGGTGAACCCGATGCAATTAAAGAGGCAGGTACAAGCAGGGGCGTTAATGGGCGTGAGCCAGGCGATGTACGAAGAGGTGAGTTTCGATAAAAGCGCAGTGACGGATTCAGACTGGATTAGCTATCCGATATTGAAAATGGGTGACATGCCACAACTGAACGTCGTTTTAGCCCCGGACCCAGAAACAACGATCTACGGACAGGGCAGCGAGGGAGCAAATGCCCTGCTGCCTTCTGCAATCGCAGCGGCGGTTTTTGATGCGACCGGTAAATCTATCCGGCGCCTGCCCATGCAGCCAGACAATGTAAAAACGATGTTGCAGTCATAGTCGCACGTGAACGCCATTGAAAAAAGACCGCTACACCGGTCCAGCGTCGATAGGCTGCATGGTTCTATCGGTTCGATCCGATCAGCCGTTATTTGGCGTATTTATTTAATGCAGCCTGCAACACGCTAAAATCCAATGGTTTCACGAAATGCCGTGTGAATCCCACTTCCAATGCCCTATCTACGTACTCCTTGTTTCCCCAGCCGGACTGGGATAGAAAAATCGTGTTCTTCGCTTCGGGTAGCTTGCGCAAAATCTTGCATAATTCATAACCATCGATATCCGGCATGCCGATATCCAGTAACGCAAAATCCGGTTTGAATTGCTTAAATAGGTCGATAGCTTCGCGCCCATTCGATGCGGTAGCGGTTTTATGTCCGGCGTTTTGTAGCAGAATATTTAATAGCTCAGTGACGTCCGGATTATCATCGACGACCAGCACGCGCTGCTTTCGGTCGGCGTCTTCTGTTGAGGCAGTGGACGTCTGTTGCTGGCTCGACTCATTTGCCCTGGGCAGAATCACTTCGAATTCGCTGCCCTGGCGTTCACCATCACTGCGCGCGATCACTTCTCCATGATGCAGTTTGACCAGTCTGTCAACCAGCGTTAATCCAATGCCCAGTCCGCCTTTGGTGTGGGTGGAATGAGCCTCTACCTGTGTAAACATAGAAAAAATATCTTTCAGCTTTTCTTTCGGTATACCCAAGCCATTATCTTTAATTTTTACGGAGATATGGCGTTCGTTCAACTGCAAGGAAACTTCAATTTTTCCGTTGCGATCGGTGTATTTGATTGCGTTATTTATAATATTCGAGAAAACTTGCGAAAGCCGGGCACTGTCGCCATGAATATAAACGGGCGGTTCCGGCATATCCAATACCAACTGGTGCCCTTTTTCCCGCATAAGGCTTTCGATGATTTCCACTGCGTTGCTAAGCACTTCCTGAACGACGATGTGTTGTATGTCTAATTTTATTTTTCCCTGGGTAATGCGCGATACATCCATTAAATCATCAATGAGTTTGGTCATATACCCCACCTGACGCTTTATAGTCGCCAGAACTTTTTCGCGCACATCCGATTTATCGGATATTTCCAACAAGGATACTCCCGTGGATATCGGTGAGAGCGGGTTACGCAGCTCATGGGCCAGGGTAGCCAAAAATTCGTTTTTATGGCGGTCCTGTTGCTCCAGATCATTCATGTTTTTGCGCATTTTTTCCTGCACTTCTAATGCGTGGGCAAGAAACATACGGTTGAATCGGCTGGCCATGTCCACGTCGTTCTGGTCAAATTCCTTGCTGGCACCGGCGACTTCTTTAATGTGAACCTGAAACGACGTGCGTGGCATGAGCCTTTCCCGTTTCGATGCATCGACATTTTTCTCGTCCGGGGACCCCGCCCACTTTTGGATATAGACACGCTCTTTGCGAAACCAGGCAGTAAAATAGCTGCGCTTTTCCAGTAACGGAATCAGCATAACGCCATAGATACCGTTAAGCTGTTCGCTGGTACCCCATTTTTTGTCGATACTGTTGGTGATAAAGGGTTTTCTATCGTGCGTATCGACACGGTTATACATGTCCTGAACAATGTTCAGGTCGGGTGTTTGACCCAGCGAAATGACTTCTTGATCGGAGTAAAAAATAAAGCCATCGGCGTCCATTAGACGCAGCACTTCTTCTTCATGCTGGGAAAAAACACTGACAATAGGAAAGCTGGGGGAGATTTTGTCCAGCATGGCTTCAATGGACCTGTCCGCCAGTTCCTTCTGCTTGAAAAACAGTTCCTCTTCTTTCGCGTACAGGTGCCAGCTAAAAAGCTGGCTCAGATTCTCGCATTGCAGGCGTACATCCTGTGGAATATAGGTGGGATTCCGGCTGTGGCATGAAATCAGTCCCCACAGCCGATCGTGTGTCACAAGCGACATGGAAAAGGAAGCACGCAGCCCCTGGTTACGAATATATTGGCAGTGGATCGGCGAGAGCGTTCGCAGCAATGATTGCGTCAAGTCGAGCGGCTCTCTTCCCGAGTCCTGTGTAGTCGGAATCAGCCTTGAGGGTGCAAGGTCAACATTCGGTGTTAGGCGCACCCAGTTTTTTTTATATAATTCCCTGGCTTGTGGCGGGATGTCCGATGCCGGATAGTACAAGTTCAGGTAGGCGTCGACTTCATTGTTTTTTGCTTCCGCAATGACTTTGCCCGAATCGTCATCGTTAAATTTGTATAGAACGACGCGCTCCATATCGGTGATGTATTTGATCGTTTCAACAATTTCCTGTGCCATTTCATTCAGAGAGTCAAACGCCTTAAACTTGGGCGCGATACTCATGGCATAGATTTTTATGTAATGTTCTGCGGTGTAGGCTTTGCGGAATTTGGCGGCCGGTTCCAACTCGATTATAAGGCGGTCCGCACTGTTGTAGATAACAGCGAAGAAATCCCGGTCAGACAGCTGACGGATAAGTGTTTCTTTGAATTTTATTTTTATGGGCAGGCGTGTTTTGCGGTTTCTAGCCCGCTGGTATGTTTCAAGAATAAAATCCACACCTTCCTGGTCTTCATCCAGCAGTGCGAAAAAGTCCGTTCCGACTATATCCCCCTGTAGATTGAACAGGTCGATCACATTTTCACTTATGATCTCGATTCTGTGGTTTTCTTGATTAATGGCGAACAGATAGCCGTAGCTCTGGATAGACTCAGGAATGTGGATGGGTTCGTCTTCGCAATGTTCGAATGCCAACTTGTCGACGTCTAAAGTCATAGCTAAGTCCAGTCAGATAGTTACGATATTATTATATAGGGTGGTAAATAGATGGTGAGCTTCACCGGTTATGGCCCCGTGCTCGCTTTCAGGCACAGTATTCAGTTGTTCGGCTATAAACGTTTTCCAAAGCGGAGCACTGTTTTGAGCAAGATGATCAATGTTTTTCTGGGGCAGGGTATTGTCCTGATAACGCTGGCGTATAACCCGGGCGCCTAATCCGGAGCCTAGCAGAACGTAGAAAAAAGCGATCTCATTAACCGGGGTCTTTGCGTGTGCAGTGCGACGTTCACCGACATCCTGCTCCAGGGCGGAAAGGTACCTGCTATAAAACTGGTGAAACCGATTTGGCAGGCGATCAGTGCGCGGTTGGTGGTTTATCCAAAATTCATACAACCCTTCTGTAACGGCGAGGTACTGATCCAGAGAGGCATTGCCATTGGAATAGACCTTCATTACCGCCAGATCTTCCAAGCGTTTATGGGGGCCGGCAATCGATTGTTTTAACAGTTGACGAAATTGGCTCATCTCGTGAGTCATGGCTCCTGTAAGTCGTCGGGCCCAACCGGTCTGTCCATTATATTTTCCTGATCCATCCTGGCGTGTTAAGCCGCTGGGCGAATCGGGCATAATAGCACGCGCGATAGTGTGTGGATCAAAAGATTTTTAGATGATTTGGTTGTATTTTGATCAGTCGGATGCCCCGGGTCTGCCTGTGGTAGACGCGACGTTTCAGGGGGGCGGGATTGGATAATAGATTAATCGGTAAGTAAGGTTAAGTGACGAATGTATCTGAGCGGTCAATAACCGATCAGATACATTGCGGGGGGACTTGTCTACCAGTTGTAACTCAGAGTGGCCATGGCTTCGCGTCCTGGATTGTAATAATCCGCGGTGCCGGAACCCACTACATGCTGCTCGTCAAACAGGTTTCTGACATTGATACTAAGATCGGCTGCTTTCGTGATCTGGTAGCTAAAGGCGGCATCAAAAAGTGTTGCTGCATTGCTGTCGCTCAAGTTGGCAGCGTCAAAGTAATAGACGCCTACATAGCGGGCACCCAGTCCAAAACTCATACCCATGTCCGGTAGCGAATAATAGCTCCAGAGCGAAGCGGTGTGTTCCGGTGCCGCTACGAAATCATTGCCCTCGATCGCGCTTCGGGTGGTGCCGCGTACGACTTCAGAATCCATGTAAGAATAGCCACCAATCAAGCTGAGTTGGTCACTCAGCTCGGCCTTGGCCTCCAGATCAAGACCCCGCACGCGGGTCTCACCCAGGGTTTCCTGCTCGATGATGCCACTGGGCTGCACCACAGCAATGGTGACATCTTTCTTAGTCAGGTCGTAAAGCGCTGCCGAGAATATGGCGTTCATATTTGCTGGCGCATACTTCGCCCCCAGCTCAATTTGCTCGCCCCGTTCGGGTTCAACACCGATTGTGGGTGGCGCAACCGATTCGACCCAGCTGATATAGGTGGACACCTGGTCGCTTACCTTATAAGTCAGCGCGCCGCGGAACGAGGTTTCCGAGAAATCATCGGCTTCAGTGAAACCGGAAAGGTCCGTGCTGGAAAGATCCATGGCGTCGTTACGCACACCCACGGTGACAATGTATTTTTCGTAGAACGACAGGTTCTGTTGCAGGAAGACGGACTTGGTTTTGTAGTCCTGATCGTTCCCGAGTTGGTAATTCAGATTTGCCGGTGCTCCCGTGTAAACCGGGTTGGCGAGGTCGATTCTCGTTGTCGTGTCGTAAAAGGTGCTGGACTCGCTTGAGGCATCCCGATACTCGATCCCCACCAGAGTACTGCTGTCGATGCGATCAAAGCGGGCATCGTATTGCAGCATGACGTTGCCGATTAGCTCATCGGCGGCACTGTCGGTACCGAAATAGTAGCGGTCAACCTCTGTGCCAGGCCGGTCTTTATGGTCGTACAGATATACGTAACCGAAGTCGTCGGTCAGATCGCTGTAACGCAGATTCCCGCGCAGGACCAATCCGTTGTCAAAATCATGGCTGATCTGGCCGGTGACACTGCTGCGTTCAACGTTGTGCTTGTTGAAATCCGGTTCACCGTAGAAGCGGCTGCGGTCGTATTCCCGGTCCAGTGGATAACCGCCGCTGTTAGGGGTGTTGTCTTGCTTGAGGTAGTCCAGGATTAAGGTAGCGGAGGTATAAGCTGTGGGTTCCCAGGTCAGGCCGCCCATTACTAATTGGTCGTCATCCTTGGAATAATCGTATTCGCGTTCGCTTTCCTTGATCTTGCCGGTGAAGCGGTAAGCCAGCGTTTCATCCTCGTTGAGCATGTCGCCCATGTCAATGCCGGCTTCAATATGATCAAAGGAACCGTAGGTCAGATAACCTTGTCCAAAGCTGTCGAATTTTGGCCGTTTGCTGACAAAATTGACGGAGCCGCCCGGATCCGCTGCGCCGAACAGGGTGGAGTTGGCACCGCGTAGCACCTCGACGCGTTCATAAGCGTAGGCGTCTTCGCGAACCCCGCGCATTGAGCCCAGTGTGAGCCCGTCGCGGTAAGTGGTGGCTTGGAATCCGCGTATCTTGAAATAGTCGTTGCGGTCGTCTGTGCCGTAGTAATCGGTCAGAATGCCTGGCGTATACTGCAGAACCTCCTCGGTGTTGTTGGCGTTGCGTTGGGCTATCTCTTTTTCGGTGATGACCGTGACTGAAGCCGGTGTGTCGAGCAGGCTGGTTGCGACCTTACCGCCCACCCACAGCTCCTTGGCAACAGTGGAATTGGCGTCATCATCGGCCAGGGCCTTCGCATCCACAATAATCGGTGCGAGGCGGTATTCGCCTTTCTCCTCCTGGTCCTGGGTTTCTTCTGCGTTCACGCTGAGAGGCGTCGCGACCAGTGTAGAGCAACACAGAAGAGTGGAAGTAGTAAGCTGCCACCGCGTCCATGCCGTAACAATCCGGGTATTACGATGAGTCATACTTAAAATCCTAAGTGGTTTAGCTGTGCTTCGGTTGGTTGCGTTAATGCTGGTGTTGGCATCAAACGCTATCCGGTGTGATGTAAATACTAATGATTATACTTATTGTTCATCTTGATAGTAAGGTGCCCGGCGTGCTTTGCGGCGTCGGGAGCGAAAATATTCACGCCCTAATTGCGGGCAATACATCAGCTGTGGGTGTGAGCACTTGCCATGCCTGTGGTATCGCATACAATATCGAAAATGGGTGGTTTGAATGTTGTAAGAGGCAGGATTGTGCTCGTGGTGGCGTTAAGACCGCTATCTGATATACCTGAAAGCTAACGAATGGACTGCCTGCCGACCCATCGATAGCCGAAACATGCCTAAATTCGTTCCTCTGCCGGAGAAGAAATTTTCTTGATCAAAATACACAATTACATTCAGCACATTCCCGATACGTTCGTTGATCGCCGACCAATCAAATCAGACCGCTTGTGAAAATTCCTAAACGCTTACAGCCCCTCGCCGATGATGGTGTTATAGATGAGGTTATCAGTCGTCTAATGAGCGGCAAAGAAGCCGATATTTTTATTGTCCGTTGTGGCGACCAGATTCGTTGTGCCAAGGTCTATAAAGATGCAGCCAAGCGAAGTTTTAAAAAAGCCGCGCAATATCAGGAAGGTCGTAAAGTTCGCAGTGGACGTCAGGCGCGAGCGATGGGTAAGAATTCGAGCTATGGCCGCAAGCAGCAGGAAGAGATTTGGCAAAATGCTGAAATCGACGCGCTATCCAGATTGGCCGCTGCACAGGTGCGTGTCCCGGAGACCTACGGTTGTTTTGACGGTGTATTAATTATGGAATTGGTCACCGATGAAGCCGGTGACGTGGCACCCAGGCTGGCCGATGTGACAATGTCGGAAGAACAGGCGATAGAAGATCACGCCTTTATGATGCACTCGATTATGTTGATGTTGTGCGCGGGCATTGTGCATGGGGATTTATCCGAATTTAACGTCCTGGTTGATGATTACGGACCGGTGATCATCGACTTGCCGCAAGCCGTCAATGCCGCTGCCAATAACAACGCCCAGGAAATGCTCGCCCGTGATGTGAATAATATGCGTCGTTATTACGGTGAATTTTGTCCCGCCCTGTTACAAACGCAATACGCCAAAGAAATGTGGTCTCTGTTTGAAGAAGGCAATTTAACGCCGGAGACCAGGTTAAGTGGTGTGTTTGACGATGACGGCGAAAGCGCGGATGTGGATTCTGTACTTGAAGAAATCAAAGCGGTGATGCAAGAAGAGCAGGAACGCCAAGAGCGTCTGCGCGAAGCTAACGAAAAAGAGTGATAACAGAGCAAGTCTACGCTGCCGTACTCACTTCACAAATCATTTATTACCCCGAGTTGTAAGCCGACACTATGACAAGAAAAACGTTAAGTTTGAAAGTGAAAAGAAATAAAGACGCCAAAGCAGCGGCTGAGGTGGACAGCGGCGCGAATGATGCTGACCCGAAAAAACGCTTCTTAAACGGTACGGCTATTAATCCCACAGACTGCCTGCGTCTGGAAGCGGGGTCAGATGAGCTGACGGTGCGTGCGATGGATTTGATCACGCCGATTGGAAGGGGGCAGAGAGGGCTGATTGTGGCCCCGCCCGGCTCCGGCAAAACCACGATTTTAAAACACATTTGCCAGGCGGTCGGTAAAGCCTACCCGGAGATAAAACTGTATGCGTTATTAGTCGATGAGCGGCCGGAAGAAGTGACCGATGTGAAGCGCAGTGTGCCGGCGCAAGTGCATGCCTCCTCTTCGGATGAAAGTTACGAACAGCACGTTCGCGTGGCCAATAAACTCCTCGATAAGGCGATCCGGGAAGCGGGTGAAGGTCATGATGTGATGATCGTCATTGATTCTCTGACACGGCTTTCGCGGGTACACAATGCCGAGCGCAAAAGCAGTGGCCGCACCATGTCGGGGGGCGTTGATGCCAGGGCGATGGAAATTCCGAGAAAGCTGTTCGGCGCGGCCAGAAAGATTGAGAACGGCGGCTCGCTTACGATTTTGGCGACGGTGCTCGTCGATACCGGAAGTCGCATGGACCAAGTGATATTCGAGGAGTTCAAGGGCACCGGTAATATGGAAATCGTGCTTTCGCGGGAGGTGGCGAATCAACGGATTTTTCCGGCGCTGGACATTGCCAAGAGTAGTACACGTCGTGAGGAGTTGCTGCTGAGCCCGAAAGATATTCAGGGCATCAGAGCATTACGGCGGGCACTGGTGAGCCTCAAACCCATCGAGGGCGCAAGAAAACTGGTGGAGCTACTCGAAAAATACCCCACCAATGCAGCCCTGTTGCAGCAATGGGAGCAAAGTTAAAAACCCAGGCCGCGGGTTAGTCTATTTAGACGCACGGCCATGCAGCGCGATAGTGACCGCATGCAGGTCGGCGGGCATATTAATCAGCGCCCGGAACGCCTCGGTAACGGAGGTGAATTGAGACAGCGGCCGTTCACGCAAATGAATGCCTGCTTCTGCGGCTGCTTTGGCGAAGGCCATTTGTGCGGCAGGGTCTGCTTCCCAGACTTTGCCCTCTTCATACATGGCACCGGCGCGCACATTGGAAACGCGTATGCCGAGGGGTTCGAGTTCCCGGAACAGGCTCAGGCTAAAGCGCTCCAGCCCCGCTTTGGAACTTTGATAAACCGCCAGATGCGGAAAGGGAATGTCGACGGATTCGCTGCTGACATTAATGATGTATCCACCGGAATCCATCATCGGTATAACCGCGCGTGAGCACAGAATCGGGCCGACCAGGTTGGTTGTGATGGCGCTCATTATTTGTGTATCGGTGGCATCCGCGACCAGGAAGGGCTCGAATACCGCTGCGTTATTGATGAGCACATCTACTTTGGGGAATTTTTCAGCGATCTGATTAAAGGCGTTGCGTACGGAGTCGGGTGAACTGACGTCGCAGGCAATGGCCAGGGCATGTTCACCTATCTCGGCGGCAGCCGCTTCCACTTTGGCAAAGGTGCGTCCCAATAAGATGACGGAATCGCCATCGCTGGCAAAGCGGCGAGCCAGTGCGCGACCCAGGCCAACGCCTGCGCCGGTGATCACTATCGTTTTAGGCATGAATATTTACTCGGTTCTGACAATGCGATATGCGCTGTTTTGTTATTTGGGTTCGAGTATACGGAAAGATTGCCGTTTTAGGCAATACGGCGGTTGCAAGGCAAAAGGAAATACTGCAATGAATGGGATGGATCCGGTTATTTATCTTTTGTCATGTCGGAAGTGCAGGTGATCATGAAATCCAAATCCAACCGTCTCGATCGCTTTATTAATCAGAATAGTCCGTTCTCGATTTCGGATACCCGCCTTTTAATTGCACAGAAACGCATACTTGTGGACGGGTGTGCGGCACACTCCATCCAACAGCAAATTACTGAATTCACGCAAGTCATTTTGGATGGCCATTGCCTGCAATCCAATAATCCGGTCTATCTGTTGCTGAATAAACCCAAAGGCGTGGTGAGTGCAACCAAGGATGATGATCATGTAACCGTGCTGGATTTAATTCAGCACCCGCAAAAAAACCAACTGCATCTGGCCGGACGCCTGGATTTTAATAGCACGGGGGCGGTTCTATTGACCAATGACGGTGCGTGGTCACGCAGAATAATGTCACCTGGATCAAAACTTGCAAAGACCTACGAAGTTACTTTATCTAAGCCGCTAACTGCTGAATATTGCGCGGTGTTTCGAGACGGGATCTATTTCAGCTATGAAAATATTACAACCCGGCCTGCAATTCTGGAAATAATTACCAAATACAGCGCCAGACTTACTCTGGTTGAAGGTAAATATCACCAAGTGAAAAGAATGTTTGGTTTTTTCCAGAACGAAGTGCTGACATTGCATCGCATTGCGGTGGGTTGTATTACTTTAGCAGGTCTTGAAGCGGGAAGCAGCAGGCCGTTAACGACGGACGAAGTGAAGATAGGTAACAAACCGGCCTGATACACGCAGTGCCAGGCCGCAAGCGACCGCTTGGACATACCCAGGCGATCAACTAATCTGAGGTTAGCGTTACCCGCTATTTCCTCTCCCTGTATTAACCAATCAAGGAAGGTTCATATGGCTACTCCCGAAAAAAAACACGTAGAATTAGCTGCAAGCAAAGAGTCTGTGATGGACGCATACGATAAGCTGATGGAAGCCTCAAGTCATTTTCGAAAAGCCGCAGAAGCCGCTGGCATCGATTTGAAGCAAGATGCCGTAGACAATTTGGCAAAGGGTCGTGAAAAAGCGGGCGAACTGGGCAAGCAAGCCGATACCTTAATGAAAGAAAAGCCACTGGCCACCCTCAGTGTCGCATTTGTGTTTGGATTTATCCTGTCGCAATTTTTCTCTCGTAAATAATGGATGCCCGTCAGGCGCAAGCGGCACACGCACAGTCGGTAAGCGAGCAACAGGAATTGAATGAGCAGACCAGTGACGGGCCGGAATCCTTGTCGGTGTGGATGAACCAGGCAGTCGAAACCGGTTCTAGTATGGTTGAGCTTTTTCGCCTGGAATTAAAACTCGCTTTAGGCGATGCGCAGCGGATGTTCTTTCTGTTCATACTGGCGGTGCCCTTGCTGATATTGATCTGGATTAGTTTGGCTGCATTGATTGGTTGGCTGGTGTTCGATTTCAGCCAGGTGGCGTCGTTGGGGCTGCTTACTTTCCTGTTGTTGCATGTGGCGCTATTGATGTACTTTGTGCGGCTGTGGCGGCGCTACAAGCGTAGCCTGACCCTGCCGTTATCACGGCAACATTTACAGTCCTTTTTAGCGCAAGCAGGAGCAGCGGAGAAATGACACGTGCAAGCCTGACACAAGATATAAAAGTGTTGGACCAGCGTTTAACTGTGCAAAGGACGTTGTTGCGCCAACGCAGCGTCCGTTCAATGCAAACCCTGGAGCAAGTTAATCCGTTATGGCTGGTTGGTCTTGGCCTGATCGCTGGCTTGTTATCCGGACGTTTGGGATTGCGTGGTGCATTCACTGTCGGATCGATGGGATTCAGAGCCCAGCGCGTGATGCAGACTGCCGCCTACAACTTCACCGTAAGACCCGAAGAATGACGGCAGACAAAGCGAGTGCCCCGCAGACGGAAACGACAAAAAACAACCGAGCACCTACCCTTCCCAGAATAGCCCCGCTTTATTGGTTGCTGGCGTTGGCTTTTCTATACACCCTTTATTTTGCGAAATCCTTATTGATGCCTATCGTAGTTGCGCTGATGTTTGCGCTGCTGCTGAGTCCGTTGGTGAAATTGCTTAAGCGGTTTTATATCCCGCGAACCATATCAGCCATTGTGTTGCTGGCAGCGATCGGTGGTCCCTTCACCTTATTGGGGATTGAATTGGCGGACCCCGCGCAAAAGTGGGCGTCCCGCTTTCCCGAGCTGGTACAAAAAACGACGCAGGAATTGGATTCATTAAAAAATTCAGTTACGCCGCAACCAAAACCAGCGCCGAAAGAAAAAAGTTTTTTCAGTTTTTTTAACAGTGAAGAGGAAGTGCCCGAGCCGGCGGATGACAATCCGCTGTCACAACGCCTGACCCAAGGCAGTCTCGAAATGCTGGTCTCTGCCCTTAGTGCAACACCGGTGGTTTTAGCGCAGTTCCTAACCTTTTTGATTATGGTGTTATTTCTGATGATATTCGGTCCCAATTTGTATCGTCAGGCAACCCATGTCTTGCCCCAGGTAAGTGATGAGCAGCATGCAAAAGAATTGGTAGAGCGGATTCAGCGAGAGCTTTCCCGCTACATTCTGACTGTGAGTCTGATTAACGCCGGGCTCGGCATAACCACAGCGTCGGTATTGTGGTTCTGGGGGGTGGAAGATGCGCTGCTGTGGGGAGCACTGGTGGGTTTGTTGAACTTTGCACCTTACGTAGGGCCGCTGATCAGTCTTTGTGTGCTTAGTGTGGCCGGATTGGCGCAGTACGGAATGGGGTGGCATGCGTTGTTGCCAGCGGCGATTTATTTTGGCATTAACATGTTCGAAGCCCAGATTGTCACGCCGTTGGTTCTGGGCCAGCGTATGCGCCTGAACCCGTTGATGCTGATGCTTTGGCTGATACTGTGGGGATGGATTTGGGGGGTCGTAGGTGTGCTTCTGGCGGTGCCTTTGCTCGTGTGCCTGAAGTTGGTAGCCGAACAGCTCAACCTGTTCAGACCCTGGATTGAGTTAATTGAGGCGCCTGCCTAATCCGGCATTTGAAACCAGTTTGGGAGGATTAAGCAACACTCTGAGACTATTGTGTTGTTCGGCAGCGGCGGCGGTTTGTTAAGGTAGTCACCTTTATTGAATCTCGGGAGGATGACGATCATGCGAATGCGACAACTTGGCCGTAGCGGATTATTTGTGTCTGAACTGTGCTTGGGAACAATGACCTTTGGTGGCACCGATGACATGTGGGGAAAGATTGGACAATTACGTCAACAAGACGCCGATGAGCTGGTTAAAATCGCCGTGGATAGCGGTATTAATTTTATTGACACAGCCAATGTTTATGCCGGTGGAGGCAGCGAAACCATTCTAGGCCAATCCCTCAAAAACCTGAATATTGCGCGTCAAGACGTGGTGATTGCCACCAAGGTGTTGGGGCCTATGGGTGAAAGTCCCAATGCGCGCGGCGCTTCCCGTGGCCACATCTTTAATCAAATTAAAGCCAGTCTGCAACGCTTGCAAACGGATTACGTGGATTTGTATCAGATCCACGGATTCGATGCTGCAACGCCGATCACTGAAACCCTCGAAGCGTTGGATGCGCTGGTTCGTCAGGGTTGGGTGCGTTATATCGGTTTGTCCAATTGGGCCGCCTGGCAGGTGGTTAAAGCGGTTGGCATTACCGAGGCCCGCCAGCTGGCACCGATTCTATCCTTGCAAGCCTATTACACCGTAGCCGGGCGGGACCTGGAGCGCGAAGTGATTCCGATGTTGCAATCAGAAGAAATCGGCCTGATGGTCTGGAGTCCGCTGGCTGGCGGTTTTCTTTCAGGTAAATACGACCGTGACGGGCGTAACGCAGAAGGACGTCGGGTAGAATTTGATTTTCCGCCCCTGGACAAAGATCGCGCCTATGATGTTATCGAGGTAATGCGGGGTATGGCGGACGAACGGCAATGCAGCGTAGCTCAAATAGCGTTGTCTTGGCTATTGCACCAGAAGGCGGTTAGCAGCGTCATTGTCGGCGCAAAACAGGTTCAACAGTTGCAAGATAATATTGCGGCCACTTCAATTACGTTAACCAGCCAGGAGCTAGCCCGGCTGGACGACGTTAGCCGGTTACCGGCAGAATACCCCGGCTGGATGCTGGAGCGACAGGGTGAGTATCGCAATCAATAGATCAGTTTTTCACACAGTCTACAAAATAGTGTTTAACACCGTTGATCTCTTCCGATACAAAGCCATGGACTTCAGATTCGAATCCGGGATATAGCAAATTAAACTCCCTGGCGAATTTTAGATAACGCACGATAACGCGGTTAAAACGTTCCCCGGGGATGAGTAAAGGAATACCCGGCGGATAGGGCGTCACCAGCATGGCGGTTATGCGTCCTTCCAGTTCATCGATGGGGACTCTTTCAATTTCGCGATGGGCCATGCGTGTAAAGGCATCGGCCGGTTTCATCGCGGGCTCCAGTTGGGATGTATACATCTCGGTTGTCAGGCGGGCCACGTCGTGGGATTTGTAAACGTCGTGAATTTGCTGACACAGGTCGCGAATGCCAATGCGCTCGTACATGGTATGTTTGGCGACAAAATCGGGCATAATTCGCCACAGTGGCGCGTTGGTATCATAGGCGTCCTTGAATTGCTGCAATTCGGTGAGCAGCGTATTCCAGCGTCCCTTGGTAATGCCGATGGTGAACATGATGAAAAAGGAATAGAGTCCGGTTTTTTCAACAATAATACCGTGCTCGGCAAGATACTTGGTCAGTACACCAGCGGGTATGCCGGATTCATCGAAATCACCTTCAAGCGTTAACCCCGGCGTGATTACAGTGGCTTTAATGGGATCAAGCATATTGAAACCGGGGGCGAGTTTGCCGAAACCGTGCCAGTTGTCGTCTGCACGAATAATCCAATCCTCCCGTTCCGGCATGCCTTCTTCGGCAATATAATCCGGCCCCCAGACTTTAAACCACCAATCGCCCTTGAGCTGTACTTCCAGATCGCGCATTGCCCTGCGAAAATCCACTGCTTCTGCCAGCGATTCAGCGACCAGGGCAGACCCGCCCGGGGGTTCCATCATGGCAGCCGCCACATCGCAAGATGCGATAATAGCGTATTGCGGGCTGGTGGATGTGTGCATCAAATAGGATTCGTTAAAACACTGCAAATCCAGTTTTCGTTGCTCAGGCTCATGCACTAGAATTTGCGATGCTTGAGACAGTCCGGCGAGTAATTTGTGGGTCGATTGCGTAGAGAAAAGCATGGATTGCTGGCAGCGCGGGCGGTCTTCACCGATGGCATGGTAGTCGCCATAGAAATCGTGGAATGTAGCGTGCGGCAGCCAGGCTTCATCGAAGTGCAACGTATCAATTTTACCATCCAGCATGGATTTGATTTCTTCTACGTTATACAGCACACCATCGTAGGTGCTTTGGGTAAGTGTCAACACGCGTGGCGGGTATTTCGATTTTTTGGCAAACGGATTCGCTGCTATTTTCTTTTGAATATTTTCCCATTCGAATTCCGATTTTGGAATCGGTCCAATAATCCCGAAATGGTTTCTGGTTGGCGTCAGAAACACCGGAATTGCACCGGTCATAATGATGGCGTGGAGAATCGATTTATGACAATTGCGATCCACGACAACAATATCGTCAGGCGCTACAGTAGAGTGCCAGACTATTTTGTTGGAGGTTGAGGTGCCGTTGGTCACAAAGAATAAATGATCGGCATGAAAAATTCTGGCAGCATTGCGCTCGCTGGCGGCGACGGGGCCGGTGTGGTCCAGTAATTGGCCTAATTCATCAACCGAGTTGCAGACGTCGGAGCGCAGCATATTCTCACCAAAAAATTGATGGAACATGCGCCCAACCGGGCTTTTGAGAAAGGCAACGCCACCGGAATGGCCGGGGCAATGCCAGGAATACGAGCCATCGGCTGCATACTCCGTTAGGGCGCGGAAAAAAGGTGGAGGTAATGCTTCCAGGTAGCCTTTGGCCTCACGTACCACGAGGCGGGCGATGAACGCCGGCGTGTCCTCGAACATGTGAATAAATCCGTGCAGTTCGCGCAGGATGTCGTTTGGCAGATGTCGTGCTGTGCGAGTTTCGCCGTAGAGGAAAATAGGGATATATTGGTTGCGGGCACGCACACCGCTGACAAAAACGCGTAATGCCGTGATTGTTTCCGTTGAGCGATCGTCTACAAACTCTTTATCATCGACTGAAATTATAAAAGCCGAGGCACGGCTTTGTTGTTGTACGAAAGCAGTAAGATCCGGATAGCTTGTAACGCCAACGACCTCCATGCCTTCCTTTTGAATCGCCTCTGCCATGGCGCGAATATCATCGCCGCTGGTATTTTCGTTGCGGTAATCTTCGTCAAGTATAAAGATAGGGAAATGAAAATGCATCGGTACTCCCGTGATCGTCGTTAATGGGTGTGTCAGGTGAGGCCTGCTTCTGCCCTGGATTATAGTCTTATCCGCTGGCCACGCACAGGGTGAGTTATTGCACGCTGCCGCAAAGAAATAATAGCGTTTCCCCATTACATCCTGGGTTCAGCTTAACCTGAACCCAGGATGTATCCGGCAGCAATAAAATCAGAGGCTGTTACAATAGCGGCTTCGATACGGATACAGCAGGAGGTCAGTATGGGGTTATTGGTGGATGGCAAGTGGCAGAATAAAGGATACAATACCGAGGATTCCGGTGGTAAGTTTGAACGTGAAGCGTCCAAGTTACGAGGCTGGATTACGCCAGATGGGTCCGCCGGGCCAGGCGGCGAAACCGGTTTCAAAGCCGAATCAGGCCGTTATCATCTCTATGTGTCGTTAGCTTGTCCGTGGGCTCATCGCACACTTATTTTTCGTCAATTAAAGCAACTTGAAAAGCATATTGATGTGTCCGTTGTCAGCCCAGAGATGCTGGAACAGGGCTGGCGCTTTAACACCGCCACCGGCAGCACGGGTGATCGATTGCATCAATATGATTTTATGCATCAGATTTACACTCATTCTAAAGCGGATTACAGCGGCAGGGTGACGGTGCCGGTTTTGTGGGATACTGAAAGCGGTTGCATTGTTAATAACGAATCTTCTGAAATAATTCGCATGATGAACGGTGCTTTTAACGAAATAACCGGCAATAAAGATGACTATTACCCGGAATCGCTACGATCGGAGATCGATGAAATTAATGAGCTTGTCTACAACAACATTAACAACGGTGTTTATCGTTGTGGGTTCGCCACTCGACAGGCCGCCTACGAAGAAGCCTATGATGATTTGTTTGCCGCTCTGGATGTAGTGGAATCCCGTCTTGAAAAGCATCGTTATCTTGTGGGAAACGAGATTACAGAGGCGGATTGGCGGTTGTTTACCACGTTAGTCCGTTTTGATCCGGTTTATCACGGTCACTTCAAATGTAACCGGCAGAAGCTGGAGGAGTTTGCGCAGCTTCCGAACTATTTGCGGGATCTTTATCAAAAGCCCGGAGTAGCCGGTACGGTCAATGTCGCGCATATCCAGAGGCATTATTATTTCAGTCATACTACCATTAACCCTAACCAGATCGTTCCCAAGGGGCCGGCGTTTGATTACACAGGTTGCCATGATCGGGATCGTTTCCACTAGCTATCTGCTGAAGCAAACAGCCCATACATTATGGATGTAACGGATGACCGATAAAGACCCCAGAATACTGTTTGCGGCAGAGCGCACATTACTGGCATGGAACCGCACCAGCATCGCGTTAATCGCATTTGGATTTGTGGTCGAGCGCTCGGGGTTAATGATGAGCCTGCTGATACCGAATAGCACCGAAACCGTGTCTCAGTGGTTAACCTTTCTTGTAGGGATCGGGTTTGTGTTAATCGGATCAACGACCGCGATCTATTCCTCGCTCCAGTATGCAACGGTATTAAAAAATCTAAAACCTTCGGATTTTCCGGATGGCTACGCCACCCGGTGGGGTATTTTCATTAATATTGCGGTGGCCGGAGTGGGTTTGTTGCTCGTAATGGCATTGTATTTAGGCCACTAGCGGATGAACCAATTGTTGAGTGCAGTGCCTGCACGGACTCGAAACAATGATTAAAGTGGTTAAACAGGCTTCTGCTAAAACCCAAGCGGATTCAAGATAGGAAAATGAATAGTGGAATCTCTCTCTCACCTGTCCGAACTATCCCATCTGATTCAATTGGCAGTCGCGCCGGTGTTTTTGCTAGCGGGTGTGGCCGGTTTTCTGAATGTGATTACCGGACGTTTGGGCAGAATTGTTGATCGTCATCGGGTAGTACAGCGGCGTTCACTGAGTATTAAAGACCCGGAAATCCTTGCACTGAACGATCGTGAATTGCAGGTCCTGCTACGGCGTATCCGCCTGAATAACTGGTCGATAGGATTTTGTACCTTATCCGGTTTGCTTATTTGTGTGGTGGTAGTGACGCTGTTTGCCGGTAGCTATTGGAGCATTGCGGTGGTGGGGGGAATCGTCATTTTATTTGTGCTTGCCATGCTCAGTCTGATTGTGGCTCTTTTGCTGTTTATCCGTGAAACCCATTTGGCAACGCAAACCCTAAGGGTCGCCACCGAGCATCTGGATGCAGAAGGGCGCTGAACCCCCTGCATCGTCGTTTTTGTTTTATTCAATATGGCGTCGAAAATGAATGTTTAAACGATTTCGTGACTGGCGAGAAAATCGGCTAGTTCGTAAGATGGGCTTTACCACGGAGCAGTGGGAAGCAGCTGTTGCTGATTGGCCGGTAATGGAGCGATATCAGGGTGAAGAGCGCACTACACTGCGTGAGCTGACGTTTCGCTTTCTGGCAAGAAAAGATTTTGCTTCCGGTAGTGGTTTTCAATACACCGATGCCATGTGTCTTAAACTCGGTACGATGGCCTGTGTTCCAATTTTGAAACTTGGCCTGGATTGGTACGACCATTGGTACACGGTCATTATTTATGAAGGGGACTTCGTTCCGAATCGTTCGTACCGCAGTGAAGACGGTGTCGTGCATGAACGCAGCCCGGGTTTGAGTGGCGAAGCCTGGCTAAGAGGGCCGGTTATCCTATCCTGGCAATCGGTTTGCGAAAGTGGCGCCCAGGTGTGGCATGGCAAGGCAAGTAACGTCGTCATTCACGAGTTGGCACATAAGCTGGACATGCTGCGAGACGGTGCCAATGGTGCTCCCCCAATGCATCCGGATATGCCGCCAGGGGAATGGCATGATATTTTTTCGTCTGCGTGGGACCGCCTGCAGGCGGACTGGCAACATAACCAGTCGTTGCCCATTGATGCGTACGGGTTAACCAGTCCGGCGGAATTTTTTGCTGTGTGCAGTGAAACCTTTTTTGAAGCACCGGAGGTGATGAAGAACCAAATGCCCAAGGTATACCAGTTGTTATGCCAATTTTATCGGCAACAACCTGTGCCCTTAGCTACGCCCGGCCTCTGAATCCCGATGGTTGTTACCCAGTAAACGCACTTCCTGTTGTGGGAACGGGATCGAGATAGCGTTATCTTTCAGCGCCGCCAAAATGGCGTTATTGATTTTGTAGCGACTATCGTAATATTCCTGTGTAGGTATCCAGACTCTGATGCCGATATTAATACTGCTGTCACCGAACGATTCTATTCCTATTTTAGGTGTTTTCGATTCGTCGTAACCGCCGATCTGCTTTATTTGCTTTTCAATCACAGAAATCGCTGTGTCCGGATCTTCGTGATAGGCAATCCCAATACTCAGTTCCGCAAGTGTATTGGTAAATGAGTTGTGAATGATTTCCCCGACAATATGCCGGTTAGGGATGGTGATGCGCACGCCGTCTTCATTAATGAGCACGGTGGTTGCGAGATTGACTTCATATACTTGTCCGGTGACCCCTTCGACGCTGATGGTGTCGCCGACGACAAACGGGCGGGTGAGAATAATATTAAACCCCGCACCGTAGTTCGATAGCAAACCTTGCACAGCCAAGCCCGCGCCTAATGAAAGGGCACCGATGGCCGCAATAAGCGGCGTGACGCTAATGCCTAATTTACCGAGCACAATTGTGCCGACGATAACGACAATGGAGAGACGCACTGTTGACGCAATAAAGCGGGATAAGGTGACATCAATTCCTTTGCGTTCGCAAAGGCGTAATACCGTGTTCCCGATCTTTCTGGCAACCACTAAGCCGATAATCAGGATGATGATTGCGCCCAGAATCTGGAAGCTGTACTTCACGAAAAATTCAACCAGCATATCGTAGATTGCTGCCGCCCGCTCAAGCTCCTGGTTCAGGTTCTGGTTAACGTCCATAGGTGATTCCCGGTCATCTGGTTGTGGTTGGTTTGTACAATTACTCAATTGCAAGTGGCTAAGGTAAAGCGGGCAAAAATGCAACGGTAGAAGAACGATACCAGATTTACGTATTATTTAAAGCTAGTCAGAGTTACACCCGCCTATACATCCCGCTAAAAACGCAAAGTTGTTCCCAACTCAAATAAAAATCCGTCGTACACGCCAGCTATTTCATTGTCGCCATCCTGCCAACGAAAATCGGCGCGGAAGTCCCACTCGACGGCCCCATCTAATATCTGATAACGCGGAGTCAGCGTTAACTCGGAAGAGTCTGAAACGGTCTGTCCTTCTCTGTCTTCATACTCCGCCTGGGAGTAACGCAGTCCCAGTTTCCAGTGTTCATTGAAGCTGTATTTGGCAAACAACATCGCGGCCTCGCCGTCCCAGGCTGTGGCGGCGGGGGATAGCACTTGGTTCATATCAGCAAGCAGGTTGTATTCGGCGGCGAGCACCAGTGCCCCCAAGCTATACTGGCCCCACACGTTGATCATCGAACGATCTTGCGGGGGATGATCTGGGATGCCATCGAGATTGTCGTCGGCGTTGTACTTTTCCAGCGCGATGGTCAACCTCGAAACAAAGGCCTCTGTGGTGACACCGAATTGTATTTCAGCGCTGGGATCCGTGAAATCGTTATCCGCCGACCAGGCACCGTCCACTACGGCCCCATAAACATTGAAAGTGCCACTTCGATAGTAGCCGGCCACGCCATTTTGCAAGTAAGCAAAAATGCCTCCAAAGGCGGTGGTCCGGGTAAAACGATCCCAGGCTTCAGCGCCTTCGTAGCCCGACGGGCTAATGAATTTCCCGACTTTAAAACCGACGCCCTCAGCAAAATTGCGTCCGATGAAGGCGGCCTCTGCACGAAATTGGTTGTCGGTTTGATCGCTGGTTCTGGCTTCCAGTTCCACGTGCGCAAACAGTCCCGAATCCGTGTGAATATAGTCAAAATCCAATTGGAATTCGTTGCTTGAAAACGTTTGTTGGTGCTGACTGCCTTCCTCCGTCGGGTCTACAAATCGATAGCCCCCATCAAATTGGCCGATGACAGCGAACCCCGGCCCCAATTCGATACTACCTTGGCTGCTTACCGGCAGTAATAAAGCCGAAGCTGCAATCGAAGCGGATAAGATTGTTGTTGACTTGGTCATTTTTCTACTCCCGTCAGGTTACAGCGGGCATCCGCACGGTTGCCCCTGAAAAATTGCGTTCAGCTATCGGCGTGGTGGTGAAAAATGGGCGAATTTGCCCCGATAATGTTTGGCGCTGGGATAGTCCAAGTCGCCGGCTTTGCTGGTGTTCAAACCCAACCCCACGAGTGCCTCAGCCAATTTTACTGCCGCCACTACGCCATCAATGACTGGCAAACCCAGCTGCTGCTGCAGCTCATCGACAAGGTGAGCCATCCCGCCGCAGCCCAAAACGATGGCGCCTATATCCTCTTCATCCCGTGCCTGTTGGCACTCAGCAAGAATCGACTGGAACACGGCATCCGTATTCGTTTCAAGCTCCAATACCTCGATCCCTGTGGCGCGAATCCGGGCGCAGTGATGCTCCATTCCATAGTTGCGCACCAAGTGACGCGAAATAATTTTGGTGCGATCCAGAGTGGTAACGATGGAGAAGCGGGTGGCAATCATACTGGCTACGTGCATAGCGGCTTCGGCGATGCCCAGTACCGGTGCGCGCGCAATTTCACGCGCAGCGAGCAATCCCGGATCGCCGAAACAGGCAATAACGTAGGCGTCCATGCCCGCGTGTTCACCAGCCATAACCTGTTCCAGTAGCGCTACCGAACAAACAGCCTCATCAAAATGGCTTTCGATTGATGCCGGTCCATCGCTGGGGTTGGTGGCAATAATTTGGGTACCAGGCGAAGCTACTGAACGTGCTGCAGCCGCGATGGTGTCGGTCATACTGTTTGAGGTGTTAGGGTTGATCACATTGATGCGCACGATTCAGTTCCCCTTATTGCATAAAGCGAGCGCAGGCAGGCCAATGGCGCATCAAAAAATAGTAGATTAATCCCGTGGGAACCAAGCTGGCGTACCAGGAAACGGCTGAAAAGATGAGTGCTACAATAACGCCGCCCGTAAGGGCAGCGACCGCGGCAGGGTTAATTCCCCGGTAGGGCCCTTGCTCATCGTAGAGCTGCGATAAGGTGAGACGTCTGTTGCGCAGGATGTAGTAATCCACAGCCATGATGGCAAATATGGGCCCAAGAAAAGCCGAATACACCTGCACGAATAACTGTAAGCCATGGGCCGATTCATCCCTCGCCAATAGCCAGGGGAAGGTCAAAAATGCGGCCAGCCCGACAACGATTGCGGCCAGCTTGAAAGGGATTTTGAACACATCCATTAATACATAGGTGGGTGGAATCACATTGTTCAATACATTCGTCGTCACCTGCGCAAAGGCAATAAACACCAGGGTGATGACCATCAACGGTGTGTTATCCACTGCACTGGCAAATACCTTTATGGGATCGGTGACCCCGGTGGCACCGGATACCATCAATCCAATCAGGCCCATAAAAAGGGTTACCGGTAATATGGACATGGAATAAATTGTTACCATCAAACCGGGGCTACTGCCTTCGGTATGTTCGCGGGAATAATCGCTGACATTGAGAATCATGGTGCTGTATATACCAAGGAACAGCATGGTCGCGCCCCAGAAAGGTAGCCCCCAGGTGCCCTCAACATTCACCAGGTTCGCCGTTATTTCGTCACCGTATCGGTCAATGACACTGAAAAACATATAGAGTAGGGCGCAGATGATGAAAACAACGCCTACGTTTTCCAACCATTTGATGCCTTTAAACCCCAGCACCGACAATGCGATCTGGAGCAATTGAAAGACGATAAAAAACAATACCGGGTTGTCGTAGCCAAAGAGGGTGGCCGCAACGGCATTCAGCGCACCGGCGCCGATCCAGCTCTGAAAGCCATACCAGACAAGGGCCGGAACCGCCCTCACCAAGCCGGGAATTCGTGTTCCGCCAAACCCAAAACAACTGCGCGCCTGAACCATGAAAGGAATGCCGTATTTGTATCCTGCGGCACCGTTAATGGCCAAGGCAATCCCGATAAAAAGGCAACCGATAGCGATTGCCAGTACGGCTTGCAACAGGTTCAGAGTGCCGACTATGCTGGACCCCATGGTGAAGGTGCCAATCGATACGCAGCCACCCATCCAGGCAAAAAGGTAGGATACTCTTCCCATAATCCGGGTCTTTTGAGGTAACAGGTTTTCATCTCCAGCGGCACGAGCGGAGCGGTCTTGAGTTTCAGGCGGGTCATTATTGAGTACGTTATCGACGGTAGTTTGCATGGCATTACCTTTGAGTGCGTTCACGTAGTGGTGGTCAGGGTTTGCTGGCCGTTACGAAAGTAGCGCAGCAAGCTGTATACGGTTATGGATATAAATTTGTATACAGTCGCGTATGCGCAGATCGTGCCAAACTGCCGCTTTCTTAAGAGATCAATTATTTTTAAATAATTTCAGAGGGTTATTGTGCTTAGCGTGTCGTTGTTTGACGCGGAAAGAGATTCAGCGCAAGAATTGGGGTCGTATTTTGGTGCGATGTTCGCGATGACGAGTCATAATACAGCGAACCCGTGTACAAGACTGTATACAATTATGAGGAAACAATGCCTTCTATTACTTTGGCGCTCTATACCCAGGCGAATAACTCCAATGCACCGGATTCCCGTGACGATCAGATCTATAAGGAAATCCTTCAAGCCATTATCGACCGCCGCCTGAAGCCCGCAACCCGGCTACCCGAAGATTCCTTGGCTGACGCGTTTCAGGTCAGTCGCACGGTTATTCGCAAAGCGTTGCAACGGTTGGCCTTGCAGCGCATGGTGAGCATCAAACCAAAACGTGGAGCCAGCGTTGCCAGTCCCTCCATTAAAGAAGCTCGCGATGTGTTCGTAGCGCGGCGGGTCATCGAATCTGGATTGCTTGACCAAGTTGTGCAACAGGTCGATGAGGAAGGCTTTCTGCAGTTACGGCAACTGGCTGAGCGCGAGATAAAAGCCCGTGCTGATAACCATCGCCAGGAAGAAATTCAACTATCAGCGCGCTTCCATGTGCAACTGGCAATGGCAACCGATAATATTATTTTGAGTGAACAGGTCGCGCAATTGACCTCCATCACGTCACTGATTATCGCGCTCTACGGTTCCGACGAAAGCACCGGCTGTACCTGTGGTGCACACACCGAATTACTCGACCTTTTGGAAAGCGAGCGCCTGGGTGAAGCCAAGTCCTGGATGGAAAACCATCTTGAACGCATTTACCAGAGTTTGAATATAGAAGAAAAGAATAATCCGGAAGTGGATTTTCAAAGCCTGTTTAAACGAAAAGACGACTAGGATCGTTTTGCCAATCCGACAGGGTGCACTGATAAGCTGTTAAAAAGGACAATCACTGAGGAAGATGTGTCCGTATTGCTCTCCTCGTTTTGCGGTTAATCTCCCCGCTGGGTATTCATCAGAACACGCAATAAGCGTCATGGTTTTATCGTCCCTTGGAAGACTCAACAATAATAAGGACATCTGATGAAAACACGCCCAACGAAAAAGCAACTTCGCCGCTCAGCCATTATCTCTCTCGCCGTCTCTCCCATACTCTTACCCTTAGCCAGTTGTGGCGGAGACAAACAATTAACCGGAACCTTTATTGATAGCGCGGTATCCGGTCTGAATTTTGAAGGTACCACCACGGAGGCCGGCGTCACGGACAGCGGAGGGGAGTTCAACTTTTTGAAAGGTGAAACCATCACCTTCTCGATCGGCGATCTGGAGTTAGGGTCGGCTGAAGGCGCAGAATTAATGACGCCCTTAACGATTACCGAGGATGCGACAGCGGCTACAGATTCGGCGGTGAATAACAAACTTATTTTATTGCAAAGTATCGATGCCGATGGTGATCTCAATAACGGAATTCAGATTACAGAGATGATTCGGACAGCGGTTTCTGATAGTGCCGCAGCAATCAATTTTGACCAACCGGCGGAGGCATTCGGGAGCAGCCTGGAACCATTATTAGCTACGCTGGAAAGTAACGGTGCTTTTTCTGATACTGATCCGCGCGCGCGCGTTGTCCGCGATGCACCCGATGCAGTGGCGCATTTTTTACGTTCCTCTGGTGAGCGCATCGTAGTCGCCACTAACGCAGGGGATGTGCGTGGTTTTGCAGCCAACGAATCAACCTGGCAATTTCTGGGTATTCCCTATGCCAAACCACCACTGGGGGATTTACGCTGGCGTCCACCGGTACAACCTGATCCTTGGGTAGGGGTGCGTGATGCAGTGGCGTGGGCAGATCAATCTGCACAAAATCCGACGCTGGAAGCAGTGAACGAAGGCGGTATGAGTGAGGACTCGCTTTATTTGAATGTCACCGCGCCAAAAGAGGCCGAAAATTTACCCGTCATGGTCTGGTTTCATGGAGGTTCCTTTGCCATTTTGTCGGCCAATTCCAAGCAATACAATAATCCAGACAGCCTGACCACCAAGGGGGTGGTGCTGGTAACCGTTAATCATCGACTGGGGCCGTTCGGTTATATTGCTCATCCATTATTATCGGAAGAGAGTGGTTACGGTGGTTCCGGTAATTATGGACAGATGGATTTGGTGATGGCATTGCAGTGGGTGCAGCAGAACATCGCCGCCTTCGGAGGCAATCCAGGTAACGTGACTTTGTTTGGGCAATCCGGCGGCGGTGGAAAAACGTATTCATTAATGAATTCACCCCAGGCAACGGGTTTGTTTCACAAAGCGATCGTGCAGAGCGGCTTCGCACCGTTGGATACCACCAGCGGGCCAGAAGATAGTTTGGCGGGGTCTGAGGCAATTGGGTCGGCGTTATTTGAACGTGCCGGCGTAACCACGTTGGAAGAAGCTCGTGCTTTACCGTGGACCGCATTGGTTCAGGCTGATCTGGAAAATGATATACCGCGTCAAACCTATGTGCCCAATGCCGATTTCTATTACCAGCCAAAAACCTATTATCAGAATGTAATGGACGGTATGCCCAGTGATGTGCCGCTCATGAGTGGGGCCACTGCCGGCGACTACGACACATTGCGCGCCGCTCTTCCTGTATGGCTGACCCAGAGATCGCCCACCTATCAGTCAAACCAATATGTTTATAAATTCAGTCGGGTGCCGGATGGATGGGGTGCAATGGGACTGGCGAGTTGTCATGGTTGTGAATTGCCTTATGTATTCAATTATCCTGCGGGGCTGGTGCAAAACTATGTGTTGGGGCTGGTGTTAACCCCGGAAGGTGAAAAACCGGAGATTGGTGATTTGAATGGTAATGGGGTAACCGGTACAGCGGGAGACGCAGCGGATGTTTTTGCTTCAATGCAATACGGAGCAAAAGATGCTGCAGTAACTGAATTGACGATGACGATGTGGAGTAATTTTGCTAAAACAGGGAACCCGGCAACCGACGATGTGATGTGGCCGCTTTATACCAATGATAACGATACCTTTGTGGAAATCGGGCCGGAAACCGGCGTTTCGGTGAAGACAGGTTTGAAAGCCGCTTTAGAGTAAGGCGGAGAGTACGTACAATAGCGGCCGCAACGCATTTATTTTGTACGGGGATACAATGGCAAATTTCAACACGCACCTGGTAGTCGGCACTGTGGTCACCGGTATGGGTGCCAGCCTTTGTTATGCCGCTGAGCTCAGCAGTTTGCCGCTGAGCTTGAGTTTGTGGATGCTGGGTGTTTGGGGAAGTTTGCTGCCGGATGTGGATTCCGATAACGCCACCGTTCTAAAACTGCTTTTTAACGGGTTGGCGCTAGTGGCAATGGCGTTCGCGCTCTTCTGGTTAGCGTCCCGGTTGAGTTTTGCCCAGTTGTGGATTGTACTGGCTGCTGTTTTCGTATTGGTACGTTTTCCGTTGATGGGATTATTTAAAAAATATTCCCGTCATCGCGGTGTTTTTCACTCGTTGCTGGCGGTCTTTTTTGTCGGTGCACTCAGTGCCTGCTTTGGCCATCGGGTGTTGCAGCAATCAGCATTGGTGTGTTGGTTGGCGGCAGCATTCGTGGCGGGTGGCTATCTGATTCATTTAATATTGGACGAATGTTATAGCGTCGATTTGTCCAATGTCAGAATTAAACGTTCCTTTGGTACTGCGTTGAAGCCATTTTCGATGCAGTACTACGGCCGGTCATTGGTGATGGGGCTGACGGCAGCCTGGTTGTTCTGGCTTGGTCCTCCCATGCAAAAGCCCTGGTTATCCATTGCGGGGTCAATCAGCGCTTATGTCCGTGCAGTTCTGTAAGGCATTACTCTTCTAAATTGCCTTTTCTTATCTTTTCTTTATTCTTTACGCCTTGATATTTTCAGCGGGCGGGGGAATTTGTGGATATAGAGTGGCGTTACACAGCCGATGCGGTGGACTGGCGGGAGCTGGCAGAGCTTTACCGGATCGCGCCGTTGGGAAAAAAGCTACCTGAACGACTTGAGATAGCGTTTACCAACAGCCTGTTTAAATGTTTTTTATTCGATAACCGGAAATTAGTGGGTGCTGGCCGTGCTCTGGCTGACGGCGTTGATTGCTCCTACCTTTGCGATGTGGCAGTGCATCCGGATTATCAAGATTCAGGGATGGGAGCGTCCATTGTGAACAAACTGGTTGAGCTTTCCCGAGGACACAGCAAAATTCTGCTTTATACCGATCCCGATACCGAGGAATTTTATAATTCGCTGGGTTTTAAGCGGATGAATGCCGCCATGGGCATCTTTGTCAGTGAGGATAAAGCGATTGCGGAAGGCATTCTTGATAAGTAATCGTATCAGGGCATGTGAGGTGTTTACACAAGAGCACCCCCAGTTTCGCAAAGGGGCGCTCTTGTGGTCAGGGCTTAAATATCAAACCGGTCCAACGTCATCACCTTGGTCCAGGCATTAACAAAATCCTGTACAAACTTTTCGTCGGCATCATTGGATGCATAGACTTCGGCAATGGCCCGTAATTCTGAATTCGAGCCAAAAATAAGATCCACCGGGGTCGCGGTCCATTTCAGTTTACCGGACTTGCGGTCGAAGCCTTCATACAGTCCATCGTTTTTATCAGATTTAGACCATCGGGTGGACATATCCAGCAGGTTTACAAAAAATGCATTGTTGAGGGTGCCGGGTTTATCGGTGAAGACACCGTTTTTGCTGCCGTCTGCATTGGCACCCAAGGTTCGCATTCCGCCGATTAATACGGTCATCTCCGGTACGGTTAAGGTCAGCAGATTGGCCCGTTCGACCAGAGCGTCAGTGGGAGAAAGACGGGCGTTCTTACTGAAGTAATTACGGAAACCATCGGCTTTGGGTTCAAGCACTGCAAAGGCTTCCACATCCGTTTGCTCCTGAGCGGCGTCGGCACGGCCGGGAGCAAAGGGAACTTCTATATCATCATACCCGGCATCCTTTGCTGCTTTTTCAATCGCAGCCGCTCCACCCAGAACAATCATGTCGGCCATGGAAACTTCGGTATCTCCCCATTTGGCTTCGTTAAAATCGGTGCGGATACGGTCCAGTTCGGCGAGTACTTTAGCGACCTCTTCAGGATTATTAACAGCCCAGTTTTTTTGAGGCTCAAGCCGGATGCGCGCACCATTGGCCCCGCCCCGCATATCGGTGCCACGAAAACTGGCAGCAGAGGCCCAGGCAGTGCGTACCAGTTCCGCTACCGTTAGTCCGGATTCCAGAATCTGTTTTTTTATTTTCTTAATATCCCGGCCACCAATCAGACCATGATCAAACTCGGGTATCGGATCCTGCCAGATAAGCTGTTCTGGCGGTAGGTCGACGGCAATGTAGCGTGCCTTCGGTCCCATGTCCCGGTGGGTTAATTTGAACCAGGCCTTGGCAAACGCCTTTTCAAACTCTTCCGGATTTTCTTTGAAGCGAAGCGAGATTTTTTTGTATTCAGGATCGACCTTTAGTGAAAGATCGGTTGTGAACATGATGGGTGCGTGACGCTTGGACTTGTCGTGGGCGTCCGGTACCAGGTTGGCCGCTTTGCCATCAGCGGGGATCCACTGTGTAGCCCCGGCCGGGCTCTTGGTTTTGACCCATTCATGATTGAACAGATTGTCCAAATATTGTGTCGTGAACTGAGTGGGGCTCACGGACCAGGCGCCTTCGAGTCCACTGGTGATGGTATCTTCGGCGTTGCCTTTGCCGCATTTATTTTTCCAGCCGAAGCCTTGCTGCTCGGTCGGCGCAGCGGAGGGCTCTCTGCCCAGACATTCCTCTGGTTTGTGGGCTCCGTGCGCTTTACCGAAGGTGTGTCCCCCCGCGATAAGGGCGACCGTTTCTTCATCGTTCATAGCCATGCGGCCGAACGTTTCACGGATGTCTTTTGCAGCGGCCAGCGGGTCCGGGTTGCCGTTGGGGCCTTCGGGGTTTACATAGATTAATCCCATTTGAACTGCTGCCAGGGGCTTATCCAGTTTGCGATCGCCATGGTAGCGTTCGTCTCCCAGCCATTCTCGCTCCGGCCCCCAAAACACCAGATCCGGCTCCCAGTCGTCTTCACGCCCTCCGGCAAAGCCGTAGGTTTTAAAACCCATGGATTCCAATGCAACGTTCCCGGTTAATACCATCAGGTCAGCCCAGGAAATATGGCTGCCGTACTTTTGTTTGATTGGCCACAACAAGCGTCGAGCTTTATCAAGGCTGACATTGTCCGGCCAACTATTGAGCGGTTCAAAGCGTTGCTGTCCGCCTCCGGCACCGCCGCGTCCATCGTCCACTCGATAGGTGCCTGCGCTATGCCACGCCATGCGAATAAAAAACGGTCCATAGTGGCCGTAGTCCGCTGGCCACCAATCCTGAGAGGATGTCATCAAAGCTTCAATGTCTTTTTTAACAGCTTCCAGGTCGAGCGTTCTAAATGCGTCTGCGTAGTTGAATTTTTCACCTAGCGGATTGGACTCGCTATCATGTTGGCGTAACGGTTGAAGGTCCAGACTTTCCGGCCACCAGTCGCGGTTCGACATGGGTTCTTGTTCGGTGAGAGCGGCTCCGGTTGCGGAGATGGTAGTTGCGGAAAATGCGAGTGCGGTGAGTAAAGGAATTGTTCTTATTAACATGGATGTCCCCGTCCCTGTGTTGAGTTAAATGCGCTATGTACTATAGTCCGTGAGGAACGAATTGGGTGTATAAATATAACTATTAGCGAGATAGATAAATTTTATCGTTTATTCTTAAACAAACTATTAGGTTTTTTTTTAACAAATTTATGAGCTGTGAAGACCGTTGATGTGGAGATGAGTGGTACGGATTATTGCCGCTTTTAACCGTTTTTATACTTTTTTATTTCGAAGAAAGTGTTTTATGAAGAACCGCTTTAAATCGCTCAAAGTCTTCAATCTGGGGCAAGTGACCCAGGTCTTTGAGTTCGAATATTTCGATGGACTGATTGCGTTGCTGAATCCGATCGCCGAGTTGATCGTAGCGCCCCAGTTCATATTGCACACCGGGTTTCATCCAGTTGCGGCCGGGGCCGGTACGGTCCCGGGTTCCCAGTATCAGCGCTGCCGGAACGGAAAGATCACCGAACTCTTCTATTACCGGTTGTGTGAATAACATGTCATAAGTAAGTGCGTTGACGTAGGCGATATCTTTCCAGTGCGGCCCCTGCACCCAGCCTACCAGCGGATTTGTCAGGCTGTCGTACGTCGCGTTCCACTTCCCATCGTAATAGTTTTTCTGTTGATAGCGTTTGATTTTTTCGGCGTTCAATGTCAACTCATTCTGATAAAAGAAATTCACATCTTTGTACTCCACATAGTGGAGATAGTTTTCCAACCCAATCGGATTCACTAACAGGAGTTTGCTGGTTTGTTGCGGATACGATAATGCAAAACGGGTTGCCAGCATCCCACCCATGGAGTGGCCGATCACAATGGTTTTGGATATGCCCAGTGATGTCATTAGATTGCGGGTATTATTCGCCAAGGCAGAAAATGAATATTGGTAGTGTTTCGGTTTGGAGGATTTTCCGAAGCCGATCTGATCCGGTATCAATACGCCGTACCCCTTTTGGTGGAGGTAGTGTGCAGTTTGTTTCCAATAGGCGCCGTTGAAGTTCTTTCCATGCAGTAACGTCACCACGGCATTTTGATTTTGGGGCGGCAGATACATATAGGCCATTTCAAGTGTCTTCTCCTGAGAATGAAAACGGTGGAATTTTACTTCATAGGGGTAGGGGTAGTCTGTTAGCCGTAAATCGTAGGCCAGTTCCTTGGGGGCAGTTGTGTCTGCATAAACGAAAGCACTCGTGATGATCGTCGTCAGTGCTGTGATGGCGGAGATTATTGCTCTCATCGGGCAGTCCTTAATGGTATCCGTGTAAGGTCAGTAGCGTTTTGTCGGAATCGCAATGTTCCCTGGTAAACACACGATGAGTTTACCATCACGGGTCAGCCGATAGTTACCCGGGCGATTATGTTGGTGGTATTTTTTCTTGGTAGTTTGTAAGAAAGCGGAACGGAACTGTAAAAGTTACCCTGTGCGTTGGTTAATTCGGTTGTTTGACCGGCCGCTTTGCTTGCATTATCAGCCTATCCTCATGAGTTTCCGGCGATTCCTGTTTGTGCGCTAATAATGGCATAGCCTTTGCTGTAACTACACCAGGAAGCGAAATGATTCGACTTTCGGGAAATGAAAGACAGAACGTCAAATGATAAAGGGAAATTATTATGAGCGATGTAATTACAGGACTGTTTAACAAGCCTTCAGAAGCGGCTATGGCAATCAACGAACTTGAAGCCAAAGGCGTATCGGCTGACGACATCAGTTTAATTGCGAATGAAACCGTTAATCAGGAAAACTTCGGTATCGCCGAGCAATCCAAAATGCCGGAAGGTGCTGCGATCGGTGCGGTCACTGGTGGTGTGTTGACAGCGGTAGTCGCCGGATTGACTGCCGTGGGTGCAGTGGCAACCGGAGGAGCCGGACTTTTGATTTCCGGACCCACCGTTGCTGCCCTCGCCGGTGCGGGTGCGGGTGCCACTGCCGGAACCCTAATCGGGGGTGCAATCGGCGCCGCAATTCCGGAGCACGAAGTGAAATATTACGAAGATGCCATTAAAAAAGGTTCGATTTTATTAGGCGTCAAATACACCAGTAAAAACAAAGATACGATCAAAAGTATCCTGAAGCACTATGATGTAAAAGAGGTTGCTACTGCATAAAGTCTTATGCGTTAGTCTTTAAAGAAAGGTGCCCTGGTGGCACCTTTTTTCTTGGCTTTGGAGTCGGGTTTGCGTCTGCCATCCGCAACACTACACTCTCGTGCAGACCTGGAGTAAACGGCCTCAATAAACGGCGGCTTTACCCTATAGACCCACACAAAATGAAGGGTGACCCTGTTTGTTCCAGGGCGCTTAAACGAGTTAGTATTTAATTGCAGATTAATTTCGGAATCTCGCGCATTTGCCTCTGAAATAGCTTAGTATCTCCACCCCCCTGTATCCAGGCATGGAATCTGCAGGTGTCTTCTGTTTATCAACATTGTCACGTTCCTGCTTTATCCTGTACCCAGGGCAAGCTCAACCTGAATCTTACACCTCACCGGAGGCCGAACATGCAACAGCTTACTCAGACGGGCCAGAATATCGTCAACAATATTTCATCCAGATATAACTTAAGTTCGGATGCCGTTGTCCACATGCTCATCGCGGTTCAAAATGGTGCAGGTTCAATGGCGCAATTTAATTGCCCTGAGCTGGGTGGTTCAGGTCAGTGGATGCGGGGCGGAATGACCATGGTCGGTGATATGTTTAATCATGGCCTGAAGATGACAGTTGATAATTTATGCAATGAATTGTCGAATGCGTTGGCCAATAACCAGATATTTCCACCGCCGCCACCGGCGGGCTCACCCGGCAGTAACCATTGGTGGCCGGCGGATCTGGGGCAGCCTTTCAGCAGTGGTGCGCAAAATAACACCCGCTATGCGGTATTTCCCGGACGCTTGGCCATTGAAATGAATGGCGCGATCACAGTTTACGATACGCTGGACAATAACATCAGTGGTGTAAGTCAGCAGCAGGGCGGAGACAATTCGCTGACGTTTAGTAGCCAATACGGCACCATTGCGGTGTCCAGTTTGCCGTTGATTTCCGGGCCGGGTCTGGCACCCGCTCCGAACACCAATTTTGCCGAGCCACCACCGCCGCCGCCGGTAGCCGAGGTGCCTGCCGCTCAGTCGCAGCCTCAGACAACCTATAATGCGCCGGGCGTTGACGCGGAAATGTCGAATGTCGGTACGAATAGCAATACCAACAATTCTCCGGATGCCATCATCGGTTTGATCGAACGGTTGGCCAAAATGCGGGATGCCGGTGCAATTACCGATGATGAATTCAACGCAAAGAAAGTAGAATTGCTAAGTCGTATTTAAGAGGAAAAAGGGGTATCCACTTCTACTCTGAGCGGGGTCAATGGATTTATTACCACCAGCAATTCCAGTATCACGGGGTTGCCGGTTTAGCCGGTAAAGTGGGAACAGAATGAAGCACTAGCGGAAATCTTTGCCAAAACTGGTCTGGTACTGAACAAATGCCAACCCGGTTTCGCCAAAATACAACGCGCTTTCTGCAGCAACCACCAACCGGATCATCGCATCATCGGTTTGTTCACCCTCAAGTTCAATGCGCCATTTTAATCCGCTCTCATCTTCTGCTGTCATGTCGGCGGGTTCGCCGGCCTGATCCGGGCTCGTCACCAGCGCGGCTTTGGCTCCCTGCAAGACGTGCTTAGACGTAAGATGCAATGTCAGGACATTGACCCCCACTTCCTCTGATTTGATATCCACTTCAAAGGAGCCGTTTTTCAGTGTGCAATGTCCGCTGGGATAACGACAGTTGGGCAAAGCAGCCAGAGAATAGGACTGACCAGCTTGTGCCTGCTTCGGCTTTTCCCCGACCATCATATCCACGGCAAAATACGCAATAATGGCGAGAATGGGGGAAACAATCATAGCGACAACAACGTGCTTGTTTTTGAACATACGGATTCCTGATTGAACTCTGCTGTGGACGGGCTCTGAGCTTACTCTGAAAAAACGCTTTTGGCCTGCCCTAAAAAAGCCCCCGTAACTTTTGATTGCGGAGGCCGGGGGAGAGGGGCCCGAATTGTGTTCGGGCCCCGGTTGTTGTTACATCGTTGGTTCTAAACGGTGTTGCTAGTGATCATGCGCTTGAGTTGCTCCGGCCGGCATGCGGATACTTTCCACCATTTCCTGAATGTGCTCGGGGGGAGCCTGGGTTACCCGTGACACGGCAAAAGCGACGATGAAGTTAACGACGGCGCCTATGCACCCAAACGCGTTGGGCTCGATGCCCAGGAACCAGTTGGGTTCCATTCCGCCCAGGAAGGATGTACTGGCCACAAACATAAAGCCCATATGCTGGAATACATACAGCAGAGTGACGCTGATACCCGCGAGCATACCGGCAATAGCCCCTTCCTTATTCACGCGTTTATTGAAGATGCCCATCATCAATGCCGGGAAAATCGAGGATGCGGCCAACCCAAAGGCCAGGGCCACTGTCCCGGCAGCAAAGTCCGGCGGATTAAAGCCCAGATACCCCGCTACTACGATTGCCCCGGCCATCGCGATCCGGCTGGCTAATAACTCCTGCTTTTCAGAGATGTCGGGCATGAACACACCCTTACACAAGTCATGGGAAATAGCGGACGAGATGGCCAGTAACAATCCCGCAGCAGTGGATAACGCGGCGGCCAGCCCCCCGGCTGCTACCAATGCGATCACCCAGTTTGGAAGGCGCGCAATTTCCGGATTCGCCAGCACCATTATATCGTTATCAACAGTCACCATTTCGTTTACCGATTTATCGGCAGTGTATTGAACACGGCCATCGCCGTTTTTATCTTCAAACGCCAGTAAGCCCGTGGTCTCCCATTTTTTGAACCAGCTTGGCCGTTCGTCGTATTGCATATATTCACCGGCGCTTGGCTCGATGGTGGTCATGAAGTTCATGCGAGCCATCGCCGCAACAGCCGGTGCAGTGGTGTACAGGATTGCGATAAACACCAGGGCCCATCCCGCAGAGCTTCTTGCATCGGCCACTTTAGGCACAGTGAAGAAGCGGATGATAACGTGAGGCAAGCCGGCCGTACCGATCATCAAAGACATGGTATAGGCGAACATATTGACTAAGCTCAGCCGGGCCTGGGTCGTGTATTCATTAAACCCGAGTTCCGTCACTACCTGATCCAGCCGGTCAAGCAGAAACGTGTCCGTGCCTATCATGGTGGAGCCCAAACCCAGTTGCGGTATCGGATTGCCAGTCAGATTCAGCGATATAAAAATGGCGGGAATGGTATAGGCAAAAATCAGAATGCAGTATTGGGCAATTTGAGTATAGGTAATGCCTTTCATGCCACCCATGACCGCATAGATAAATACAATGCCCATGCCCACTAACAATCCGGTGCCGTAATCCACTTCGAGGAAACGCGAAAAGGCCACGCCGATTCCTTTCATCTGACCGATAACATAAGTAATCGAAGCGATGATCAGGCACACCACCGCCACAATACGCGCGGTCCGTGAATAGTAGCGGTCGCCGATAAATTCCGGCACGGTGAACTTGCCGAATTTGCGCAGATACGGCGCCAGCAGCATCGCTAATAATACGAAACCTCCGGTCCAACCCATCAGGAAAACAGAGCCGCCGTATCCCATAAAGGCGATCATGCCAGCCATGGAAATAAAGGAAGCTGCCGACATCCAATCGGCAGCGGTAGCCATACCATTGGCCACAGGATGTACGCCACCACCGGCGACATAAAATTCTTTTGTGGTGCCCGCCCGGGCCCAGATAGCGATGCCGATGTATACCGCGAAGGTAAACCCGACCACAATGTACGTTAATGTTTGCAGAGACATAGTCGGTTACCTCACTTTTCGTGGACGTCGTATTTGCGATCAAGCTTACCCATTTTGTAGGTGTAGTAAAAAATCAACACTACGAATACATAAATGGAACCTTGTTGAGCAAACCAAAATCCAAGCTTGTAACCACCCAAGTGAAACTGGTTGAGAAAATCCACCAAAATGATGCCGCACCCAAATGAAACCACAAACCAGATCACCAATAACGTCAGCATCAACCTCACGTTGGCAGACCAATAGGCGGTGGCATCTTCTTTATTCTTAAACGCCATACACGTACCCTCCGAATCCCGTATTTTTGTATTTGTACTGTTCTGTTTTAAACCAGTACCGGAGGGTTGTGTATTAGACGTTGGTCGAGCGGAGGCAAAGTGGCCAAAGGTGAAGGCTAGATGTAATGCACAAACTCGTCGCGGGGGAAGCGATAGCGGCGGTGATAAATGCCATCGGGGGCGCGTTTGCCTACACCCAGAATCATCGTGACGATGGCGTCGTTGGGCAGCGCCAGGATTTTGTTGACCCGACGTTCGTCAAAGCCTTCCATCGGGCAGGTATCGTAGCCATGGGCGCGAAACGCCAGCATCATATTCTGCGCTGCCAAGGCGGTGGATTTTACCGCCCAGGTGCGCATCTCGTTGATGCCGTAGGGGCCGCGGGGCACCGGACGGGCTAATCCTGCCAACAGGCCCATGGCTTTTTTCGCCATACCCAGACTGCCCAGGGGTCCGGGATTGTAATGAAACAGTGCGATTTTGGAGTAATAAGTCTTAATAATCTTTGGCATAGTCTCTTCCGGCCAGTAGTCCAGATTGCGTAAGCTATTCTTTTTCCAGGTATTTGACCGTGCCACGATGGGTATCAGCAATTGCGCTGTAGTGGCGGCGTTCTGGCCCAGGCAGGCTTCTGCTAACTGGCTCATCACCTGTTTTTCCCGTACCACATAGAATTCCCACGGTTGCAGATTAGAGGAATTGGGGGCGAGCATGGCTAAATCGAGGCAATCCTCGACCACGTCTTCCGGCACCGGCTCGTCGGTAAAGCGGCGTACTGAACGGCGGCTAGTCACAATTTTGCGGAATTCTTCGATGCTGGTAGCGGGGGCTACCGCTTCGTCGCGGTAATCAGTCATGTTTCCCTCTGAATTTTTAAGTGCGTGATGTCTTTATGGGTACACGCGGCTTTATTGTCGTTTTCATCACGTTAACAAATCCGGCTCAGCAAACAATGACCGTACCTGCCAATGTGACACGATTTTTGTTCGAAATTCCCAGCCTGGCGGAAGAATTGCGGGTGGTGGGTTTCAGTGCTCTGATTTCTGTATCGGAGCCTTACCGTATTGAACTGGAGCTGGCCTGTGAAAATGCCGCGCTCGACCTGCAGAGCCTGATTGCCAAATCCGGCCTCATCGCCCTTTTTGATGAGCGCCTGCCGCAATATCTGCATGGCGAGATCGTTGCTGCGCAGCAAGGTGAAACCGGCAATAAATTCACGCTTTATCATTTGTCTTTACGGCCCAAGCTCTACTTTCTCGGTTTTCGCAGTAATCTGCGTCTGTTTCAAAACCAAACGGTGCCCGACATCATTGCCCAGGTGCTGGATGAGGCAGGTATTCAGGGTGATCAGGTCGAATTCCGTTTAACCGGGCGCTATCCTCAGCGTGAGTATTGCACTCAGTACAAAGAAACAGACCTCAAATTTGTCAGCCGCCTGATGCAGGAAGAGGGTATTTTCTACTTTTTCGAACATGGTCTGGATGGTCATAAGATGGTGCTGTGTGATCGCAGCACTGCGTTCCAGGACATCCCCGGCGATTCGACCCTGCGCTACAAAGAACGCACCGGGATGGCGACCGAAGAAGAGTCCATCTACGAACTCACTGCACATCGGCGCATTAGCCAGGGTAAAGTGACGTTGCGTGATTATGATTTTGAGAAATCGCGTTTGCGGCTGGAAAAAACCAGGGAACAAGGGCAGTTCACCCAACTGGAGCACTACCGCTATCCTGGGAAATTCACTGATCCAGCCGACGGCCAGCGCTATGCCGAACTGCGTTACCAGGAGCAGCAGGCACTCTGCGAAACCATTGAGGGCAGGAGCAACAGTCCGCGCATGTTGTTGCCGGGTTACCGCTTTAGGATAAAAGAACATCCGCGGGGTGCCCTGAATGCGGAATACACGCTGTTGCATCTATCGGTCTTGGCGCGTCAGCCGCAATCCCTGGGTGAAGGGGCCAGTGGCGAGGGTTCGGCGTTCTCGGTCTCTTTCGTCGCAGTGCCGTCCAGAACTGAATTTCGTCCCCGACGAGATCTGGAAGCCCCAATTATTAACGGAACGCAAACCGCCTTCGTGACCGGACCGCAAGGGGAAGAGATCTACACCGATGAGCATGGCCGAATCAAAGTGCAGTTTCATTGGGACCGGGAAGGGCAATACGACCAAGACAGCAGTTGCTGGATGCGGGTAAGCCAATCCCTGGCAGGCGACAAATGGGGCGCGATCGCGCTTCCCCGTGTTGGGCAGGAGGTCACGGTGCGTTTTATGGACGGAGATCCGGATCGCCCGATTGTCACCGGCACAGTATATAACGGGGCCAACAACCCTCCGTATCCGTTACCCGCCAACAAAACCCGGACCCTGTTCAAAAGCATGAGTACCCCAGGTGGTGATGGCTTCAACGAATTACGTATAGAGGACAAGCAAGGCGCAGAGGCGATCTACATCCGTGGTGAAAAAGACCTGGATCTGAATGTACAAAATGACAGCCGCGAATGGATCGGAGCCGATCGCCACAACACCGTGGGCAACGATGAATTTGAAAGTATCGGCAGTGACCTGAATACCACGATCAAAGGCAACCACCTGCACACCGTCGGACAAAGCCTGGCTCAGACGGTCGGCAAAGATGCCCAGATCAAAATCAACGGCTCCCATATCGAGGAAGCCGGACAAACCATCAGTATTAAAGCTGGAACCAAGCTGGTAATTGAAGCGGGTTTCGAACTGACCCTGAAAGGTGGCATGGGTTTGGTCAAGCTGGATATGACGGGTGTTACCATCACAGGTCCATTGGTGCGGGCGAATACCGGCGGTGATGCAATACCGGGCATGCCTGCCAATGCGTCTGCGCCGGCTGCGCCGCAACCTGCGGATAAGGGCGATAAACCGGGTAATGTGAATCAGCCTGGTTTGCCGAACGGTCCGCAAGTGGTGGAAGCCGATGCTGAACCGCATGTGGTGTCGGCAGCGGAGGATGTTGAGGAGCCGGTGGTCAGTCAGGCGGTGAGTGCGCGTGATAATACTGTTGCAGTGCCGGTGCAGAGTGGCTCGGGTGGCAGTGTAGGTTCTGGTATGATGGGGGCTGGGGCTGTCGAAGGCAAAATGAGGCGTGTTGATCTGCCCGATGATTTAGTTGCAGATTCTGAAGGTGTCTATGGTTACCTTCCTGCTTCGAATTCTCAATTTCATTCAAGCAAATGGCCTGTAGATTGGACAGATGCGGAGCAAGTTTCCGCTGCTAGGAATACTAGGCTCGAATATCATGCTGGCTTAGATAAAAAACGGGAGTTCGTTAATACTCATCGTCTGGATGGAGTAAGCGACGATAGTATTGCCAGGCAAATGGTTGAGATGAGAAATCAGGATAGACTTTCTCATTATAAGACTCCAGAAGCTTTAGAGGTTGTGTATCAACGCAATCTTACTAAGTATGGAAATAAAACTGGTCCAACGTACGAATCACAGATTGCAAAATATGGGACCTCTACAGAGGTGATAAATGCGGCATTGAGATCGAATGATTCGATGGATATCTTGACTGGTATAGCTAAGCCAAAATAAAGGTGATGTATGATTTTATCTAAGCCATTTGACAAAGGTGGTCTGGTTGATTTTGACGCAGGTACAGGTGTAGTTAATACCAATGTAGACGCTTCAGTTAAGCCGATAGGAAACTTCTATCTGTTGGATCAAAGACGCTTGGCCATCTATTGCGAAGGCAGCACTTTGATCTTGCAAATGGACTTTGATGTGTGGGAGTTGTCTTCCGAAAATGTTGAATTGAGGTACTTCCATAATCTAGCTAATAAAACAACATGCTTCGAAGTCAAGTCACCAGAGAAAACTGTTTCGATTGAGTACAAAGCCTGGTGGGCAGAAATTTCAGGATTTGAACCAATAGAGCCAGAAATGGATGAGGATGAAGATTTCTTGGGTTACGTTTTTGCTGTTTGGAAAAATAAGCAGTTGCAGGGGAGTCTGATTAGCATTTGGGGCTAGGTTACTTATTTTCTAGGCAATGCTTCCTCCACCAGTGAGTCTTTGTCATTTATTAATAGTTAATCTCGAGCGTGTCATGCTGGAGGAATCATTTATTTCAAAGATGGCAAGATTAGGGCGGAAATGGCCAACTCTTCGTACAAGCGAGTTCTACAGCCAGCCGATACAATCCGCAAGTGGTGGAAGCCGATGCTGAACCGCATGTGGTGTCGGCAGCGGAGGATGTTGAGGAGCCGGTGGTCAGTCAGGCGGTGAGTGCGCGTGATAATACTGTTGGGGTTCCCCAAAGCCAGAAGCAAGCAATGGGCGTTTTGGTCAATCCGGTATCTGCGCCTGCAATCAAGGGCTTTATACCGGGAGACAATGCCTTTTCGGGGGCTGCTTTATATGATCCTGGCAATCCAACATTGGACGGTGCATTGAAGCCAGGGACATCGGTCAGAGCGGTTGAAGGCCTCTCAGGCTTCATAGATGGGGATAAATACTATGATGTTTATGCCAGCGGCGATGTGGTTGATGGAATACTACAGGTTGATCATTACGTTGTAAGAAGTAATGATAATAATCGGAATGAATGGGTAGTTGGCCCGGATCACCTTGATAAATTTACGCAAAACACCACCTCGCATGCAGTTATAGCCGGAAATCACTTTGGTATCTCCGGCATTCCGGATGAATATGCAGCCGGGGCTAATTTAGCGATAACCAAGTTGAATCGAGGTGATGCGAGTGGCGCATTTGCTGCACTCGGTGATGGTGTTATTAATTCCTGGAGCAATCCTGATAATGTTATGGCTGGCGTTGCGGGGCTGGCAGGAGCGGGTGTTGTTGCTAGGGGGGTTAGGGGTGTTCCAAACAAAATAAACATGCGCAGTGCCGATGATCTGATGGGTGTTGAACCTGCGCCACAAGAACTGATATCGGCAGTTTCTAAGAAGCGTGATGTTGTTATCGCTCAACCAGGTTCTGAAGAGCTACGTATGTTGGATTACTTTGGAGCCGAGGCATCAGTAGGTGGCATTAATAACACTCATATTCTTCTTCGTGAAAATCCAAGCAAAGCAGCTGTGTTTGAAGAGTTCCTACATGGAACACAGGCTAAGCTAGGCATCACTGATCGTCTAGGGACCAGCGGCCTGGGAAGTGCAGAGACTCATGTCAAAGACTTTATGATCAATCACCAAAAAATGCTTGGACTTAGTGATGAAGACGTTCAGATACTTCAAATACTTAGAGACAAGGGGCTGTAATTGTGGAGATAAAAATGAGCGTACGAGAAAAATTTGAACTATCAGACGGGGTTACCATACTGGCTTGCTCTGGCTATGACCCGAAGTTTGATGTGATAGGCAAGGAGCTTGATCTGATTCGTGGTAATGAGGTTAGGCAAACTCTAGCGATCACTGGTGAAAAGAAAATGCTTAATCAAAAGGCTAATTTTGATCTACAGGCATTCGAGACGAACGATAAGGTTTTATTGTCACAACAAGAAGCACAAAGCGGAGAATGGCAACTAATTGGTAGTTAGCTTTTAGCTCGGTGAAGCGCTGGGCGTTTTGATTTTCCAGACAGCGCTGAATCATTGAAGGTAAACTCGGGCACCTTAAGAAGAGAGCCTGAGTAGCCTCATCCAAATGCGAACGCCGATATGGTTCGTTCGCTCAATAGGCAAAATGAATCAGCAGAAATTTTGTCGAATAGGGGCTTGGATGTAACACATTTACCTAATACGGGAAGAAAGGTAATCCTGATTTAGACATAAATACAAGTCCCGCAGACGTATAGTCTCCGAAGCCTAAAAATCCGAACACCAATAGGGATAATTTGACACATAAAGTTGATCACCAGGCACCAGATATAATCATGAATATTACTGATTCCCCATTGAGTCCAATTGATATGTTGAATTTTCTAGATGAAAAGCCGGTGAAAGGTTTACAGAAACTGTATTTGATTGATGGTGAAAACGTTTGTTTGAGGAAGTTTTAAGATGACCATGAGTCTCAATTTAGAAATTGCGCAGGGCGTTAGGCTTCAGGATATAGAAGAGGCTTTAGTGGGTGTCGAGTATTCGACAGTACTGACTGAAGACTTGGAATATGCAGCTCGGCAAGTGAAGCAGTTACAAGCACAATTGCAGAAAATACGAGGTCAAGCTTGTGATTGCTAAAAGGTGGTATGAGCTAAATAAAGCTCAGAATATACGAGAGCACATGATTGGGCGGATCTGGGTAAAAAACAAAATTATGAATTATGAGCCTATGATAGATCTACATCTCAGAGTTACTAGCGGGTAGTTTAAATATGAAAATAACAAACCCAATCCAAAAACACCACGGCATGGCGCTGGTCTACGTCCTTTTCATCATATGCGCATTCACACTGTTTATGATCAACCAAGCGGCCAGCTCGCAAGCCAAAAGTCAAAGCATGGCGCTGGAATATTCTCTTTCACAAACCCACAGCATTTTGAATATGGTGTTCAGCTACTATCAAAGGCACGGCAGCTGGCCGGTGAGCGGTAAACGATGTCAAATGCCTGAGCAGTTTATGGATGAGATCGAAACGGAATCCTATAACGGCTGGGGCTATGTGATCGAAGGCAGTGACGATTGTGAAAGTGACGACGATGCCTTTATCTTGGTGCAGCTCGTGCCGGAGGAATACGTCGGTATATTTGAAAGCAAATTTGAAGACGTTTCTGACAGTAGCGCCGGCGCCCCCAAAGGAGCCCGTAAGCTAGAGATAAGCCTGACTACAAATGGAGGTAACGATTTTATGGTGGATGTCGGCAAGCTGAGCGACAATAGTCTCGATCCACTTAAGCTGCCCGTAATGAATTGTAAAGGCCTCGTCAGAAAAACCCTATCTTATCAAGATGCTGTTTGTGGCTCGGTGAACGATCCAGCCAGAGTGAACTTTGGCTTTAAATTCGACGCGGATACCACCGGATTGTCTAATGCAGTAAGAAAGAAGAAAGAGGCAAAAATCACCTACGAAGTGCTCAGTGGATCGGTGAGCAGCAGCGGTCCGATAACGTATAATCAATTTTCTGAATTTCCCCATATTGGTAGTGATGGTCATCAGTTTGCAAATTATCGCTGCCCTAGTAGCGAAAAATCGATTAATGCGGTCACGCTTTCATGGTGTGAAAAGTAGAAGCCGCCGGGATTCGATAAGCGATTTTCCAGCAATAAAAGGCAAGGGTAAGTGAACCACCCTGATAGGATTAAATATGATTAAGCAACCGGATAAAGTATTACTCGCAGTTTTGATCACAGCTAGTTCTTCGGTCATACAAAGTCAACAAGCGCTAGCGGGTGTAGAGTTGGTAGAGGATTTTGCACCAGGTCAGGGGTCTAGCGCTTTTAGCTCGATAGAAGTGGTTGACGGTAATTTATCTTTTACTGCGGGGCCAGAAGGAATAGGAAATGTCGTTCATGAGTATGTTGTTGATGCAAATAACAACTTGACGATGGTAGGCCGCAACGACAATCGTTTCAAAATTAGGACCGATTTTGACGAAAGAACGTACGTCGCGAGAGACAACTCTGTCTACGTGGAAGATGATGGACAGGGCTATCTGTTGATTTCAGAGTTCCCCAGAGCTGATTATGGTAGCTACGGATATTCGGATTACTATATTGATTCTTTCTATTCTGAAAACGATAAACTGTTCTTTATTGTGAGAGAGGAGGCCGTTAGCAGAACAGGCCTTTATATTCATTACTTGCTGTACGAAGTGGATACCGTAAATAACACGGCAGATTATGTGACGTCTCAGAATCCCTATCTTTTTGGAGAGCCGACAGACGATACGCCAGATATTAAGATTCCAGATTTTTACTATAGACTAGGTGACGACAGGGTTATTCTCGCATCAACCGCAAATACAGGCCAGGAGTTTTGGGTCGTAAAAGGTGAAGGTACGGATAGGCGAATTCAATTATTGGCGGATATAAACCCGGGGAGTACTGGTAGCTTTAGTCGCTGGCTATTGGATTTCAACGGTGAAAGTTATTTTACAGCAAACGGCGCTGTTGGTCGGGAGCTTTATAAAATAAACAACGACATAGAAATTGAAAGAATCACGGATATACACCCGAATGGTGGTTCTTTTGTTACTTATGAAGAAGTCGCCTTCATCAGTAACGGCAACATGTATTTTTTAGCAAGAAGCTCAGGCAATAGTGGCTATGGGTTATGGAAAATTGATGATACTGGGAGCCTTGTCGCTGTTAAGCCTGCGATTAGGGATACATTCGGATTTGCGTATAATGATAGTCGCAATACTCTTTCCAAGATTGCCGAAACGTCAATTGGCCCGGTTTTTGTCGCAACGGATGCAATATCTCAGGAAGTTAGCGTTTGGTTCACAGACGGTACCAGTGATGGTACGGTACAGTTACCATTTAAAAACGCTGTTGGCGCGTTAGCGTTAGGCAATGAAAAACTGCTCATTTCTGTGCCTAATTCCCCACTAGGTTACAATCTATGGATTGTAGATCTTAAGGATATTTCATCTCCTCAGTTGCTGAAAGAAAACGCGCAGGAAATCCATATTTTCGCGGATAGTGTCAATACCACCACCAACACTGCGGCTGTAAGTATCTATGATGACAGCGCTGGATATGAGCTTTGGACTGTAGACGGCACCACCTCGACTATGAATTTAATTGGTGAGTTCGCTGGTATTTATCCCGGACATATTAACGATGAAAAACCGGTTGGAAGGCTGGGGAATAAGTTTGTTTTCGTTGCAGATGATGGTAGTTCTGGAGCAGAGCTTTGGGTCAGCGATAATACAGCGGCTGGTACAACTCTCGTTAAAGATATTGCTGCTGGTGAAAGAAGTGGTTACATCAATGGCTTTGGAGCAACGTCAAAGGTCATCGACGACCGTTACTATTTTCTGGCTGATGATACTGTGAACGGCCAACAAATGTGGGTAACTGACGGTACCGTGGGCGGGACCCATATGTTCGAGCCAATCAAGAGTGAGTTCACCCTCAGACCGGATAAGTTTGTTCAATTCAACGGTGATTTGTATTTTGTCGGCGATAGTGAAGAATTCGGGGTAGAGTTGTTCAGGTATACGCCTGACTCCGACAATAACCCACCCTCTAAGGGCACTGGCTCCCTAGGGGACTACGTTTGGCAAGACAGCAACGGTGACGGTATCCAGAATGCCGGTGAATTGGGTCTTGAAGGTGTGACCGTTCACCTACACTCTTGCATCGGAGACTTTATAGCCTCTACCACCACCGATAGCATGGGTGCATATCACTTTGATAACCTTGCCGAAGACAGCCTCAAACTGCAATTTATGTTGCCCAATGGTTACCGATTCAGCCCAGAAAAAGCCGCCGATGATTACACGCTCGACAGCAATGCCAATGAAACCACGGGGTTTTCATCCTGCTACGACATGAGCCTGAGCTGGAAACGTTTAGCCGTGGATGCCGGTATGGTGCCTGAAGCCACACTGGCCGTAGTAAAAGCAATCTACTTTAGTGACACGAATGAGTTATGGGTTCGCGCCGAATCCGATGTTATGCCAGAGGGTAGTGCTAACATCACGGCCACTGTTGCCGTAAATGGGGAAAATACCTCGCTAGGGCAGGTAAGTTGGAAAGCTGTTCAAGGATATTATCAAACTAGCTTTAAAAACGTGATGCAAACACCAAGCTCGGTAGCGATAACCAGTGAAATGGGTGGTAGCGTCACTGCAAAAGTGGAAATACAATAAACCTTTATGTAATGCCCCCTTCAAGAGAAATATTTAAGGGGGCATTTTATTTAGGTTGTAATAGAACACCTCTAAGAACACGGCACTCAACCTCTAAGCCGTATTACAATTAGTTCCCCAGCCAAGCCTTGCGCATGTGTTGACCGCAGGCAGCTGATTGCCGGAACGCATCCGATTGGCGGTTGTACCTCGATAGCAGACCATAAAAACTTTTGTTCTTTGATATCCAGGGGTAGAATCCGAATACGCCTGGGCTACTGAATGCCCCATCACCTTTTGGCCCCCCGAGCAGCGGCGTGGTGTGGGACTCAACCCAATGGCCGTAGGAATACCGCATATTGGTCTTGGATGGGTTTTGTTTGCCATCTGATGCATCGGGTGGAGTTGCAGCAATGGAATCTTTTCCCAGATAACCTATGGTTTTCCACTGATTGCGGACTATGCCTTGTAGAAATAAACCATAGTTTTTGGGTGTCATCTTCATTCCGCCTGCAACAGCAGGGAGGCTAAAGCCAAAGCCTATATTTTTCAAAACACTGTTATATTCTCTTCCGATATTATTGCTACTGAATCCACCCAAGCCGGCAACGTTAACTGCATGGTCCTGCATACCCCCACCGTTGTAATAGAATTTATTCACTTGAGATCCATTGATATATTGATTGCCTGGCTTTTGCAGACATTCTGACACGGTCTGCATAGAACCATCTTGGTTTTTTGCCGAGCACCGAGTAGGTGTAAATGCCCTATGTCCACCCCGCATTGTCAGTAGGCGCTTTTGTGCTGGTGAATTGGCCAGGCCTCGAGCCTCTGCGTACGTTGCATAGATCCACTTTGAGGCCGACGCAATGTTAATAGTGTTATTAGGATTGGTAAGGGGACCATTGCCCACTCTTCCGGCTGCAAGAACGTTAGTGCCGTTGCCCATCTCCCAATAAAATGAACCGAGCTTGGATTGTGCGCATGCTGATTGACTTTTCAACACGTTGCAAACACGGTGAGTCCTTTTGCAGTTCACATCATTCGCACCGCAGCTGGACGAGTTTCCGCAGTTGTAAACGGCTGCGTGACTGATAGGAATGAAAGTTAAAGAAGCTGCCAATGAATAAAGCAATTGTTTTGTAGTCAAGATACGTTCCTCCAGGTTGTTTTTTTAATTCTGCTTACTCCGAGTCTGGATTCTCACAAAGAGATTCGGTAAACAGTGCGATCAATGTAATGATCAAATCTGTAATTTTTGTGGAAAGTATTGGTTGCGCGTGATTAATTGATAAAATAGACGAAAAATTGCGCGTGATGATAAGATGAAAACAAGTCGAGTTTTATTGGTGGAGGACGATCCATTAATTTCAAAAACGCTGTCACTTAGTCTTCCGTTTGCAGGATTTTCCGTTACCCTGCGCGAAACGTTTACTAGTGGCTTGGAAGCGGCGCGTCAGCAGTCCTTTGATGTAATTTTATTGGATCTAAATCTACCGGATGGAAATGGTTACGAATTGTGTCGGCGTATCCGCTCAACTAATACCAAGTTGCCGATACTTATTCTCACTGCTAAAACAGATGAAGAATCCGCTGTCGAAAGCCTTGAATGCGGTGCTGACGATTACATTCGAAAACCCTGTGGTGTTCGGGAACTTTCGGCCAGAATGTTAAGGTTGATCAGTAAATCCGATCGAAGCATATTGAGCTTTGGGTCTCTGCGAATTGATTCCAGTAAATTTATGGCATGGTCAGGCGAACATGAACTTAATCTCGGCAAGAGAGAGCTGCTGATTCTGGCGAAGCTTATTGAGCGCAATGGTGACGTGGTTACGCGAGAAGAAATACTAGCAGCGACTGATCAGGAAGCCATGATATATGACCGAACCATTGATTCTCATCTGAGTCACTTACGCAAGAAGTTAAAAAACATTGATGCATCAGAAACTATCGATTCTGTATACGGAGTAGGCTACCGCCTGAGATTATGAGATCTCGATTTTGGTTTCAGTTGCTCTGTCTGAGTATCATCGTATCACTCATATACTGCGTCGTTGGCCTTGCGAGTTACCAACGCATAACGAAGCCCGCAAGAGAAGAAGGCCGTAAAAACCTTTATCTATTGCTGGCGAATATACTGGAAAGCTCCGATTACACTGATGCATTGAAAATGTTCGAAAAGTTTCGTGTGGAATCGCCGTCGCTGGCTTCTAATATTTGGGTGCTATCAAGCGATGGAAAAATCCTTGCATCCAATACACCAAGCCCTCTCCCTGAGCAGTGGCAGGAAATACCTAAACCGGATCAGCCGCACCAATTATCGGGAGCCGGCGGTCCGTTACAAATGTTTCATGAGATGACGCTGATACGGCTGAATGCACAGAGCCCCACCTATGCGTTGATCAAGCCCACTGCAAACAGACCCATCAAAAGACTAGCTCTATTTCAAATTATTTTATTTTCGACTGGCATTTTTATCACCGCCATTAGCGGGCTTTGTGTGGCATTTCTATATCTTCGCAGAACATCTATCGAAGCGAAAGACGTAATATCGGGGCTCCACTCAGGTAATCTGAAAGCTCGATTTAAGATTAGTAAATGGGGCCAAATTAATGACCTGAAGCTCGATTTTAATGGAATGGCAGAGCAAATTGAATTGTTAGTCAATCGGGTCAAGAAAACCGAAGCTACACGGAAAAACCTTTTGCAAGAATTAGGGCATGATTTGCGAACCCCGCTCACCAGTATGAAAGCGGCAGTGGAAACTCTGGATCTTTACCGTGGGAAAATGTCACCTGAACAGCAAACTGATTTTATTCTGGTGCTCCAATCTGAATTAAACTACTTTATTGACCTGCTCGATGACTTGTTCTTTATCTCCGAGATTGCCGAGCCAAGTTACGAAAGCGGGCAGAAGAAAATTAATATCAATGTTCTGGTGAATGAGGAAGTGCAGAGTCGAGTCATTGCCTATCCCCAGTTGACTTGGCGCCTATGCAGTCTGGAAGGCGATGTAATACTGGCAGTTGACCCTCTGCTGTTTCGCAGGTTACTGCGTAATACTTTTGACAATGCGGTAAAATATGCCAGTAACGAAGTTCACGTTAGATTGAGGGTTCAGGGAGAACGAGTTGAGATTGAAGTCGAAGATGACGGGCCTGGTATGAGTGTGGAAGCAATCGAATCCTTCGGGGTGCGAAAGCGGCATCGAATTCCGCGAAAAGATTGCGTAATGGATATGTCCCTAGGCTTAGGTTCAGTCATTATTGGCGCTATCGTGAATTTGCACGGTGCAACGCTTCGAATACAAAGCGGAAAGAATGATAAAACGATGCGGAGCGGGACGCGGTTCATTTATTCTTTTCCCAAATATTTGCGTTAACGCTTTCATGGTGTGAATAAAAATCTATTGAGCATAACCACTGCGATAATCCGGGAACGAAAAAGAATAGCCGAGTGAGGTCAGTCGCTGGTTGCTGCAGCGCTTATTTTGTGTGGCATCGGGTCCAGCCGCTACCGGATTGGGTGCCGGAGCTTTGAATTTTTCAGCCAGCCATTGATATAAAGTCCATTCATCCACCGGGTTGTTGTCTACCCCGAGATAACACTCATCCAGTATTTTGCCCGACTCCACGCATTCGATCAGAAAAGCCAATACCCCCACGCAGTCATGCTGATGAATCCGGTTGGTGTATTTAGGAGGGCTGGCCTGCGCATCGGCTCCCTTCCTGATCTTGTCCAATAGCCTGCTACGTCCGGCACCATAGATTCCGCCAAAACGTATAGAGGTTGACGGGACAGCACTTCGTTTTAATAACGTTTCTGCTTCCAGAACACGAACGCCGTTATAACGGCTGGGCACTGTGGCACTGTCTTCGTCCACCCAGCTACCATCGTTCTGGTGATACACCGCTGTACTGGAAACGAAAAAGAAACGCTTTACGGCATGCCCGGATAGCGCGTCTAACAGGTGCTGAACTCCCGCTGGGTAAGCCGACTGATACCCGGCATCTGAGTATTCCGACGGGGTTGCGGTATAAACCACATAATCAATGGGCTCACGGATTAACCCGTCGGCTAGCGGCTGGCTAAGATCACCCTGTATACAAATGAACGGCATGGCAACCCGGGAGCGACGCAATCCAACCGGCTGGTGCCCTCGCTGTGCCATCAGTAATCCGAGCTGAGTGCCGATTTTGCCGCAACCGGCTAATAATATGCGTGGCATAATCTGTTTCCTGATCGGTAATGGAACGAATTTGTCGATAGTTAAACTATTAATAACTTCTGTCTTCAATCACCTTATGCTATCGTTTTGGCAGATTGTAAGGCAATGGAAGGGCACATGACTTTAACTGAACTTCGCTACATCGTCACCTTGGCACAGGAGCGTCATTTCCGGCGGGCCGCAGAACGCTGCTTCGTAAGCCAACCTACCCTGAGTGTGGCAATAAAAAAGCTGGAAGAAGAATTGGATATTGCGCTGTTTGAGCGTAATCGATCCGATGTTCGCGTCACCATGGCGGGTGAGCGCATCGTCGCTCAGGCACGCAAAGTGCTGGAAGAAGCCGAGCTGGTGAAACAAATCGCTCAGGAAGGCAAAGGTCAGTTGAATCTGCCTTTGCGGGTCGGAGCTATCTTTACGGTTGGGCCCTACCTTTTCCCCCACGTCATCCGCAGCATTAAACCAATTGCACCGGAAATGCCGTTGATTCTGGAAGAAAATTACACCGGTGTTTTACGACAGAAGCTACGTAATGGCGAGCTGGATGCCATTATTATATCGCTTCCATTCGAAGAGGCGGATGTCGAGATTCACGATTTGTACGACGAGCCCTTTGAAGTATTGATTCCGGCGGGACACCCCTTGGCCAAGCAAGAAAAAATCACCCGCAAACAATTGGAAAAAGAAAATATATTGATGCTGGGCGAAGGTCATTGTTTTCGTGAGCAGGTCCTGAATGCGTGCCCGGGGATTATGAAGCACAGCGATGAAACCACCATTCCCCAGGGCACGTCGCTGGAAACCCTGCGCCATATGGTCGCCTCGGGTTTAGGATTGACCATTTTACCCAGCTCCTCTACTGATAGACATATATACGATACAGACACCCTGGTCGAACGCCCTTTTGCCGGAAAAATACCTTATCGCCGCGTCTCGATCGTGTGGCGAAAACGATTTTCCCGTCCCAAAGCCATACAGGCATTGGTTGAAGCGGTGACCAGCTGCTCATTACAGGGTGCCGCGACGCTGTGACACCGGATTTTTTTGCCACAACACCGGTGACGCAATTGAAAGGCGTGGGTGCGGCTCAGGCAGAAAAGCTCGCCCGTTTGGGCATTCACAACCTGCAGGACATTTTGTTCCACTTGCCGTTCCGCTATCAGGATCGCACTCGTCTGATGCCGATCGGTTCCACTCGCGAAGGCAGCGAGGGCCTGATCCAGGGGCGGGTTCTGATGGCGGATATTGTGGTGAGAAAACGCCGCAGCCTTATTTGCCGGATAGAGGATGGAACCGGTCAGTTGAATCTTCGCTTCTTCCATTTCTCTGCCAGTCAGAAAACCCAATTTCAAACCGGAGCGATCGTGCGTTGTTATGGTGAAATACGTTTAACTGGCTTGGGAAAGGAAATGGCGCATCCGGAATACCGCGTGTTGTCGGGTGCAGATGAGCCGATAGAGGCGCAATTGACGGCAGTGTATCCGGCGACGGAAGGTATTCAGCAACCTACCTTGCGTAAGCTCAGTGATCAAGTATTGAAATTACTGGGCAAAGCCCAAAGCGTGGCGGAATTGTTGCCCGTTGAGGCAATGCACGCTGCCCAGTGGCCAACCTTGACGGAAGCATTGCATTACGTTCACCGGCCACCGGCAGAGGCGCCGGTTCAGGCGTTGTTGGATGGTTCCCATAAGGCGCAACAACGATTGGCACTGGAAGAACTCACCGCTCACCATCTGAGTTTGCTGAAGCTGAGAAAGCGGGTGAAAGAGCAATGTGCACAGGTGATTCCCGCGCAGTCAACATTGGAACAATCGTTGCTGGCGTCTTTGGCATTTACCCCCACCGCTGCGCAACAGCGAGTGCATCAGGAATTGTGTCGGGATCTTCAGCAGAGCCACCCTATGTTACGTCTGGTGCAGGGGGATGTGGGTTCTGGAAAAACGCTGGTGGCTGCACGGGCTGCGGCGATGACCATTGATGCTGGATATCAGGTGGTAATGATGGCACCCACCGAAATTCTGGCGGAACAGCACTACCATGCTTTTGTCGAGTGGTTTGAGCCGCTTGGTCTGACAGTGGCCTGGTTGTCCGGAAAGCTAAAGGGTAAAAAACGCAACGAACAGTTGGCTTTGATCCAAAGCGGTACTGCCCAGATGGTGGTGGGAACCCATGCGCTGTTTCAGGATGAGGTTGACTATCGCGATCTGGCGCTGGTGATTATAGATGAGCAGCATCGGTTCGGAGTGCACCAACGAATGGCGTTAAAACAAAAAGGCCAATCCGAAGGCATGATACCGCACCAACTTATTATGACTGCAACACCCATCCCGCGTACGTTAGCAATGAGTGCGTACGCCGATTTGGATACCTCCGTTATTGATGAGTTGCCACCGGGACGAACGCCGGTTAAAACAGTCGTACTGGAAAGTCAGCGTCGTCTGGATGTAGTGGACCGAGTACGGCATGCCTGTCAGCAGGGCAGGCAAGTGTATTGGGTTTGCACGCTAATCGAAGAGTCGGAAGTGTTGCAATGTCAGGCTGCGGAAGACACTGCAGAACAACTGAAAAAATTTTTGCCAGAGATTGAAATTGAGTTAGTGCACGGCCGTCTTAAACCGGCGCAAAAAGCGGATATCATGGATCGCTTTAAACGTGCGGAGATTCAGGTTTTGGTCGCCACCACGGTCATCGAGGTGGGTGTCAACGTTCCCAACGCGAGTGTCATGATTATTGAAAACCCCGAGCGATTGGGTTTGGCACAGTTACATCAGTTGCGTGGTCGCGTTGGGCGCGGAACAACGGAAAGTTTTTGTTTGTTGTTATATCAAAAGCCGTTGTCGAAAATGGGGCGTGAGCGTCTGGAAGTGATGCGGGAAACGAACGACGGCTTTGTAATAGCAGAAAAAGATTTGCATCTACGTGGGCCAGGTGAGGTGCTCGGCACCAGACAAACGGGAGAGATGAGTTTTCGTATTGCAGACCTGTTGCGTGATGAAAGTCTTCTGGAAGAGAGTAAGCAAATGGCTGCGCTTCTGCTGGAGCGGGATCCCGCAAGGAGTGAAAGGTTAATCCAACGCTGGTTGGGAAATGCAGCCCAATACGGTGAAGTCTGATAAAGCAAATTGACTTAGTTGCCTTGTAATACAAGCGCTTAGGTCGCTGACATTGCGTTATATCAGATTCAATAAAAACAGCTACACTTAACCAATGGCAAAGACATTCAAGTTGATTTAACAGGTCGGCAACAATGGGCAACAAAGTATTAGTGGTAGAAGACAATCCGGATAACATGAAGTTGGTAACCTGGATTCTGGAAGATGAAAACTACGTTGTGACCGGCGTAAACTGTGCTGAAGACTGTCTTTCCAAGCTGGATAATGAAGAATTTGATGTGGTCCTAATGGATATTTCGTTGCCCGGCATAGATGGAAAAGAAGCAACCCGCAGGCTACGGGCACAAGATCGTTTTCGGAGTCTGCCGATTATTGCCTTAACGGCTCACGCCGTCCACGGAGAAGACGCCGATATAATGGCGTCCGGCGTAACGGAATTAATCACAAAACCGCTGGATGAAGATATTTTACTGGCGCGGTTGCGCCAGTTACTGAATTAGATTAACCCATGTCTATAATCAGGTTGGTTGTTGCAGTGATGCGATAGTTCTGGCTTGTGCTTCGTGCAAACTAAAAAGCGGTTCATAGTTAAAATCCTGTTGTGCACGGCGTATAGAGAAATAGTGATTGCGATACAGCTCTGAAGCGATAAAACGCGTCACCATCGGTTCACCCTGCAAACCAAAAACACGATGCACCCATTCCAGACACCAACCTGCACCATAGGCAAGAAAAAAGGGTACTCCGATTCGCGGTGGCTGAGTGCCCAGCGTGCGCAAAACCTCTTTAATCCAATTCCACAGTAAAACCGGTTCAGGTTCGTTAATAAAGTAGGATTTACCCCCCGTATTGTTCGATTCTGCCGCCAGAATATGAGCGTGCGCCGCATTTTCTACGTAAGTAACGCTGACCCGATTGGTGCCGGGACCGATCTGTTTTAATTTTCCGGACTGTGCTCGATTCAGCAATCGGGGAAGTAAATGGTTATCTCGTGGTCCCAGAATCAAATGTGGCCGGATCGCTAACGTTTGTAATCCATTCGGGTTATGGGATTTTAGCAGTAGTTGTTCGGCCAGGGATTTTGTGGCGGAATAGTGAGTATGGTAATAATCCGGGTAAGGCAGACTTTCATCGCCATTATGAATGTCGATATTATTCATCGTCACACTCGGCGAGCTGGTGTAAATCAGCTTTTTTACATCGGCCTGTTGGCAGCACGCGATAATATTTTTAGTGCCAACAACATTGGTATGGTAGTAGTCCTGATAATCCCCCCAATAACCCACTTTAGCGGCGGTATGAAATACCAGATCCTGACCTTTTACAGCCTGCGCAACAAGTTGATGGTCCGTAACCGAACCTTTAAATATCGTTACCGGCAATTGCGCAAGATGCGGATAATCCCCCCGATATAAAACACTGACTTGATAACCACGACTAATCAGTTGTTCGACGATATAGAGGCCGAGGAATCCGGCCCCCCCTGTCACTAACGCTTTCTTCATAATGCAAACTCCGGCAGTAATAGGCTAAACACAATACAGAGCGCAGGCGCTGGCATTACCGGACCCGACCGTGGAAAAAAGAAGGGTGGTTTTTTTCCTATCCTTGAGCTCCGGAATGAGCACATCAAATGCTGCAATGGGCGCAGCGGTATGAATATCACCGCCAAAATGCCCGTGCAGATCGATTGATTGTGGGGATAATGCCACGCCCCCATCCGCCGGGTGTTGAAAATCAATCATAGTAACCAGCTGCTGACTGAAACCACGGACCGGTTCTGAACTGAGAATAAAGTCGATGGCTTTGGGTCGTTGGCGCTGTAGATACTGATTAATATTTTCTGCGTTTAGGTGCAAATAACTTTCCGATAAATGCGGATCAGATTCAAAACGAACATGGCTGCGTCCCTCCATGCCAAATTCTTCTAGCTTTCCGGTGGCACTGAAACTGGATTCAGCGTTTGTATGGTCGCTCAGATAGCTGACCGCGTGAAAACCGCGTAACGAATCCGTATCCCAGTCAAGCAGCATGGCTGCGCCAACCGCCTCAAACGGAAATTCTTTGTGATCGGATTTAGAGGGGTGGGCATCACCCGCAACGATGAGAACGAATTGCTTGTGGTCATTCTGTAAAATGGAATCCGCCACCGAAATAGCGCTCATTACGCTGTTCGCTCCATTAATGACATCGAAAGAAAAAGTCATTCCTGCAAGATTTGAAGCTGAAATATCCAGACCAATTTGGATTTTTTTCTGCACCAGACTGGCTACTGACGGCTCCATGATATTGTCATCCCTATATAAGCCCGCATAGATCAAAACACCTATCCGAGAGGGATCTATGCCGCTCGCCTCAATGCATTTTATTCCCGCCGTTGCCGTATTTTCGATGGCACTGAAATTCTTATTCTCCACCACTGCGGTTTTACGAATAATGGATCCCATTAATTGATTCCTCCCAAGTTGCCCACGGTAACGGAAGCGGCACCCAGAATGATTCCGGAAGCCAGGATCAGCATGAGTACATTATCGCCCGGTTTAATGATGCCCTGGCGCATCTGGTCATCCAGTACGACAAAATGGGAAGTGGAAGAAGTATTGCCGAATTTGTCCAATGACACGCAGATGTGCGGGATATCTCCGAACGTCTCACTGCACAATTCAAGTGCTGTACGGATCGCCCGTTCTGAGGTCTGATGGGGAATAACGTGCTGAAAATCTATGCCACTTACTTGATAGCGTTCGGCGAACTGACCCAGAAATGATGGAAGTCGTTGAATGACGGTAGCGTGAATCTCCATTGCCTTTGTGTACATGGCAACCCCCGGATTCTTATTACTTGGCATGCCAAAACAAAATTCCGAAAATTCAGCTAAGGTGAACAGTTCCAGGAAATTCAGTCTGGAGTGTTCGTTCACAGATCTATCCATGATGACAGCAGCACCGGAATCGCCCACCGTGAGTGATGCGAATTGCTCATCAATCGGATTGTTGATTTCTTTGAGCGCCGTTTCTGTTATCGGCGTAATGCATTCGCCGCTCACTACCAGTCCCGTTTTTTCTGCGCCACTTTTGATCATTTGATCCATCAAGTAGACACCCGTGAACATACCGGCACAGGCGTTGGTGATGTCAAAATTCAACGCATTACGTCGCATGCCCAGCGTATTTTTTAATGTGGCGCTGAGGCCGGGCTCCAGCGCAAATCTAAGCCCGCCGGTGAAGCGGGTGATAGAAGTGCAAACAATAACGTCAATGTCATCCGCTCGGTAATGCGACTGGTGCAGGCAGCGTTCTATCGCTGACATCGCGAGGGTATGGCAATCCTCGGAATCCGAGCGCCAACGCCTGCTTTTTACGCCGGTTAATTTCTCCAGATCAAACATGGGTTGGGTTTCCATGCTGCTCACTAAGGATTGTGTCGTGACTTCTTTTTCCGGCAGATAAACACCAATACTTTCGAATCGGGATGCGATCATACGCTTGAACTCCTGAAATACTCTGGTTCCTGGGGTGCTTTGTCTGCCCATAAAAGCAATGTGGGCAGAAATAACAAATCGAAAAGCAAGGCAGTCATAATGATACCGGTGAGCATCAAACTCAGCGTGTCATTTACTGTAAAATCAGAGAGCGTTAATAATAGGATGCCGCAGGATAAGGTGATCGATGTGATCACGATGGCTGTGCCTGAGTGGATGAATGTTTCGCGCAGAGCGGTCTCAGGATCGTACCCGCTGCGACGGCATTGGAGGTATTGGCTGATAAAGTGAATGGTGTCATCCACTACGAGTCCCAGGCAAATGCTAAAAGTCATGGCGGCTGCGTGATTGACATGGCCCACTAGCAATGACCAGATGCCAAATATAACCACGGCAGGCATTAGGTTGGGGATGATGCTGAGTAATCCAAACCGAACTGAGCGCAGGGCGATCATCATAAAAATAGAAATCATAATTAATGTTATTAACGAGCCATCAACCATGCTATGGATAATCTTATTGCCCATGTGAGCAAAAATGAGCAGTTGGCTTGAGCCTTCGTTGTTGAGTTCCGGCAGGTTGTTTGAAAGATAATGGTCAATATCCCGTTCCAGTCCGATTAGAGTCTGGTTGTCGCTGTTCTTGATATGGACGGTCATCTTTAAGGCAGATCGGTCGAGGGTGAGATCGCGACTCAAATCGATCCCGTTCGGGATTAGCATTTCATACAGCAGAAGATATTGTGCGCAAAGTGCTTTGGAATCAGGAATGCGATAATACTCAATATCGTCATTGTGTAGGGTTTGATTGATTTTTTTGATCAGGTCAATGTAGCTGTAGACCTCAGCTACATCCCGGTGCTGCCGCAACCATTGACTAACCTGATCTACCTTGCGTAAAAAATCCGGGTCGTTCACTCCGTTCTCGGTGCCCGAAGCAAATGAATACAGTAAGGTATGAACGCCACGGGTATTTTTTTCTGAAAATTGTATGGATTCATAGATGTCGAGAGAAGGGTCGAAATATTCAGATATATCGTCGTTGAAATCAAGCCGTGGAATGAAGGTTAACAATACGGCAGAAACTGTAAACATCAGCACCAACAACAAACGGTTGGATCGAATCACCCAGTTACTGAGGGAAGCCATTGTTTTACTCAGCGACAGGGGTTTACGTATGGTTTGAGCAGGAAACAACAAGGCAATGGTGGGCAATACGGTAAATGTCGCCAGAAACGCGAACAACACACCGATTGCAGCCATATTGCCCATAGTTCTGAATGGCGGCGAGTCGCCGAAATTCATTCCCAGAAAGCCGACAGCCGTGGTCACGCTGGTCCAGAATACCGGAGCCAAATTTTTCTCGAGACTTTGCACCATCGCCTTTTTACAGGGCAGCCCCTGACGGCTTAAAATGGTGTAAGTCGTTAATACGTGAATGCTATCTGCAACAGCCAGGACCATGATAATCGCTGGCGCCATCATGGTGATAGGGTTCATCTCAAAGCCTGACAGAATATTGATTCCGGTAGAGATGCCAGTAGCTGCGATCACCACGCCGATGGTTGATGCAATGGACATAATCGAACGTAGAAATAAGCCGGTCAGGATAAAAATGGTGAGGAAGACGATGGGGTTAACACGCAAAATGTCATCCATCGTAACTTGCAGCAGTGCCCCTTCGATCGCAACATCGCCGTTAATATGAATGGTGCTGCCCGGATAACGGGACTCAAACTCCTTTCTCAATGCCATTGCGGCGGAGCGCAGTTCCAGTACGGCCTCCAAGTGAGATTCCGGTAGCGCAATGGTGGCAAATAATGCAGTTGCATTCTCGTCGGGTGAAATCAGCTTGCCGCGGATCTGTTGATCCTGGCGTGCGTAATACTGAATGGAACGAATTTGTTCGGGGGTGAGCGTGCGGGCTTGATCAATCAGCGCAGTTGACCGTAAATCATCGTCGGCTACTGATAAGCGCGAATGATTACTAATGGATTCGACGCTAACGGTGTATGGCAATTTCCATAACGCGTTGGTGAGTGCTTCAACAACGACGAGATTATCTTTCCGGTAGATATTTTTGTCGGCGGGCTCGAACAAAATAACCAGATAATTCGAATCTACATAGTCTGTGTCCAACTGTTGCAGGCGTTGGTAGTGAGGGTCATCCTTATCAAACATGACCTTCACATCGCCGTTAAACGCCATCTGGGCCAGTTGGCTTGATAGCAGCAGGAGCAGGGTAATGCTGGCGATGAAATAAATTCGGCGCCGCTCTACCAAGTGATACAAGGCCTGCGTCATGCGGCATTGCTCCGGACCGTTCGGTCCGTATCCGTTATCAGCGTTTCCATGCGCAGAAAAAGCTGTTTGATCATGGCATCGGAAAAGTGATTGCGACTATAGCCGACACTCAAAGTGATGCTGTTTCCGGAAGTGGCCAGGGTGACGGCTAATTTTGGCGGAAACTCAAGCGGTGCGAACGGCTTTACATTGCGAATGGGTTGCTTGTTGAGCCGCATTTTCTCAGTATGAATGACACCAACATTGGTAAACACAGGAATCTTTTCGCCCCTGTGTTTGAGCAATCGAGTCACTATAAAACGGCCAAATTGAAAAGGCAGCAACGTCAGAAGCGGCCAGATAAAAGGTCCTTCCGTTATACCCGGATAACGTGCTTTACGTTGACCAATCGATTGCTGTACTTTTTTTGCCGCTGAAATCAAACAGTCGTCATCAACAATGGGCACATTGGTGTTGATAAAACTGGAGTAGTTCGCGACTCTGTCAGGTGCATGGTTATCTTCATAGCGACGTAGATCATAGGTATTCAGTACGCAGAAGGGCTTGCTCTGTTTCGGCTTTATAATGTCGTACAACGACAGGTAGTACGCAGCCAGCAGAATATCATTGAACGTCAGTTGATGGATCTGTCGTAATCGAATGATGTCACCCAGGCTCGACGGTGGCAGGGTATGACAATAATAAGCTTTGTCCAGTTGACCGTTTTTCTGGCTGGGTATGCGCCAATTGTTCGCGGTTATGCTGTCTTGTAGTTGATTTCGAAAACTGGAAATAGCTAACTTAATCGCGTCTGCCGGTTGGAAGTAGCGAATCAGTGCCCTGGTGCTGCGCTGTGTCAGATCACCCACTTCGGGTTGGCAATTGGAGGGCTCGTTCAGACTTTCATACAGCGCTAATAGCCGTTCAACGTAAATCAGGAAGCCACGACCATCAATGGGCACACAGCTGACTTTGATGCACACTGTCGTGGTTTTACCTTCAATAATCTGAATAAGTACCATCGGCTGCAGCGAAAAGTCGACCACCTGGACCAGGAATTTATCAATGTCCGTTTCTTTGTTTTCACTACTCAAAGAGTGGCAGAATTTGGCGCGGTCCAGTGTATCCCCATCCCACTCAATCCAGCGCGGCTGGCCTCGCTGGTAAATCAGGCGCTGCGCCATAATAGGATGTTCAATGAAGGATAAGCGGACCGCTCGATTCATTTGGTTAACGTCTACTTTTCCTTCAACGTCAAAAACCAAGTGCATAACGTGGTCACCAAAGTCCTGTAGGCAAACATTGACCTTGTCCAGTAACGTCAAGCGACTAGAATTTGTTGTTTTCACCAGCACCAGGTTATCCCTTTATTATTTTTATAGTGTTGCCTGGTGAAAAATTAAATCACCTCCGATTTGGGATAAATAGGCTAAGGTGGCCATTCAGAAGCGGGGTTGGCCTGATGGGTTGGTTGGATGTTGGGTTTTTGTAATTTAGCCTTGTTCGACTCGGTTTCTTCCCAGCTCTTTGGCGCGATATAACGCTTTATCCGCGCGTTCAAAGCACGTTTCGATTTCGTCGCCGTTTTCGAACGAGGTAACGCCAAAAGAGGCGGTAATGGGAATCGGTTGTTGATTGAAGCTGAATGGACAGCTTTCTATGGCAGCCCTTACTTTTTCTGTCGCGACCAATGCGGATTGCAAATCCGTTTCCGGCATTATGATCACGAACTCTTCTCCCCCGTAACGGGCGACAAAGTCCTCGCTACGAAGTCGCTGTGAGATCTCCCTTGCGACTAATTTCAATACTTTGTCGCCGCGTAAATGGCCCAGGGTGTCGTTGATTTTTTTGAAGTGATCGATATCGATGATGGTAATGGAGAGTGGCCGGGAATGTCGCCGCCAACGGGAAAACTCGCTTTGGATATGAGCGTCATAGGCTGCTCTGTTCGGTAGCTCGGTGAGGGCATCGCGCATGGCTTCTTTGCGTTGGGTTTCCAGATTAATCTTGAGTTCCAAAGCCTCTGATTCCATGGTGGCCATACGCTCTGTCAGGCTTTCGAAGCGTGTGTGGACAGCCTGTCTGCGGTGGTTTTCCTGCTCATGAAAGGCGTCGACTGCTGCGACTATCCGGTCCATCATGAATTCGATGTCCTGTTTAATATGCACGACATCATCACTTTTCTCGACATTGCTGCGCATTTCCCTGAGTTCTTTGCGCACGTCGTGGTCGAGTTTTTCCTGATTTTCCTGTGCTTCCTTTTCCCCTTGCCGGGCATTGATCAGAAAGTCCTGGATGTCATTCAGTCGGTGGTGAAGAGTAACCAGAAATTGTTCCAGCTCTTTTTGCGCCATGATCTTGATGGAGGCCACGAGCTGAGTGGTTTCATCCAGAAAGTCCGGTAGCTGTTCCGGTTGAAATTCGGTTTTAACTGAATCGATTAGTTTTTCTTTACGCTCGCTAAATTCTTCGGGAACATCGATCTGTTCCAGTAAATTGCACAAAGTACGGCTAAGCCGTTCCCCCAGATAGGGATCACCACAAATCACATCCTTTTGAATTACATCCGGCTCTGCGTTTCCGGGGTGGGGTGTTGTGTCGGTGTTCTGTGTATCCGGTTCCGGTGGGCGGTTGCTACCGCCAAACAACTTTGATATCAGGCCCGGCTTAGGCTCATCAACGTTGTTGGATTGCTGCAATAGGTGTTGATTGAGGCTGAAGTAAACGCTGGAAAGTTGTTTAATTAATGCGGGTTTAAGGCCGCTACCGGCAATCAGTTCCGGAAGGGTTTTGGTAAAGGCTTTGAGTTCATTGGTTTGGGTTCGTGGCAGGTCCAGCTTTTGGTAGTTTGCCAGCTGTTCCTCGATGATCTGTTGCGTTTCCTGATTCT
>Ga0207904_1000032_pt1 | contig 150766 bp, 128 predicted proteins | sample MalvirmetaMSP118_FD_184232 | JGI IMG/M metagenome (GOLD analysis project Ga0207904, IMG submission 184232) | Marine viral communities from the Deep Pacific Ocean - MSP-118 (SPAdes) | ecosystem: Environmental > Aquatic > Marine > Oceanic | place: Pacific Ocean | collected 2011-05-30 | reverse complement strand
CGCCAAAGGTTGAATCAGCATAACGCACATTCATCCCCGCCGGTGGCTGGCCTTCGTAACCAACCAGGGAACTAAGGCCGCTCAGGGCAGCAAAACAAGGCGCGTACCCGGTCTGATAACTGAGCGGTCCTTCATTGCCATACATACCCATAGAGGTGTACACAATGTCAGGTTTGACTGCTTTCACAGCGTCATAACCCAGCCCTAGCCGCTTCACTGCACCCGGGCGCAAATTTTCGATTAGAATGTCCGATTCACGCAGCAGCTTGAGAATAAGATCGATACCGGCTTCCGACTTCATATCAATCTGCACACTGAGTTTCTGTGGATTTACGGATTTGAAGCCAGGCGCGTTATTAATGTCGTCTACTCCATATACCCGGGTCACATCCAAGGACTTCTCACTCTCAATGCGAATTACTTCCGCGCCCAAAAAGGCCAGGAGCTTGCCGGTATACGGACCAGCCCACACTTTGGTTAACTCGACAACCCGCACACCCTGTAATGGGCCACCTCGTCGTTGAATGGCTTGGGTCATTGGGCACCTCCGGCCGGGACTGCATCCTGATCATGAAAACCGGTATGGTTGTGCTGCCCCAGTAATGGAGCGGCCTGGCCAGGTTTGGCTGGCGTAGCGCTTAATCGGTAGGGTACGGTAGGATAACGGGTTGTGCCCAAAGCCTCGTGCTCCAGTTCGACAAAATATTCTCTGAATTGGTATTGCGGGGAGGCCACCAGATCCTCGGCATTGTTAACTGCCACCAGCGTCACTCCCAACTGCTGTGCTTTTTCGGCTGCCGTATGTTTATTCTGAGTTTTTAGCCACGACACAAGATGTTGGCGGCACAATGCTACCCGCTCTGGAGTGCATTCACGCTCCAGCCAGTTGTCCGGAAAATCATTCATCCAATCCGTATCGTCGAGTAAATTGCGCAATCCTTCCCAATGAGCTGGAGAAGATAGCCAGATATAGATATACCCATCTTTACAGGGGAAAATGCCCGCAGGCCCGCCCAGGTCGAACGCATGACGTTCAGTACCTACGTTCATATCGCCGTTGACCATCTGCGCCAATACGTAATCTATGCGGGATGCCAGCACTTCCAGTTTGGAGATTTCAATAAACTGCCCCGCGCCGGAATCCACTTGTTCAAAAAGCGACGCAGCAATACACAGGGCGGCCTCCAATCCGGCTTCGTAACTGGGCAGAAACCGACCTGCCCCCTGAAGGGGGGGTAGGGTAGGCGACGCGCCGGTTGGCGTATGGAAGCCCCAACCACTGGCATGAAACACATTGATATCTTCGCCATAAAGACGATCTTGAGGTGGCTCAAGACCATAGTTAGAGATGGAACAAACCACCAGCCCGGGATGCTGTTGTTGCACAATCCCTGCATCCAGACCTAACCTGCTTAACCACTCAGCACTGTGGTCATCGATGACCGCATCCACCCGACCCAATAAAACCTGAAGCGCCTGGTGCCCCGCCTCGGAATCCAGATCCAGTTCAACAGATTGCTTGCCGGTATTGAGATAGCCGAACAGCCCGCTGTTTTCGTTCCCCTCCGCTTGATCGGGGACCCCGCCACTAAAGGGCCCCAACGCGCGGGTAGGGCTTCCGCAACCGGGTTTTTCGATTTTGATAATCACTGCGCCAAAGTCGGCAAGCAGCTTGCCGCAATATTCACCGCTGACGCTCTCCGCCAACTCCAGCACCTTGATTCCGTGCAAAGCCGTCATGCCGACACCTTCCGAATTCAGTTAGTTTATTTGTATCTGTTCAAGGTATACAACAACACTGGTGTGCAGTAGTATGGATTTATAGGTTTCCATAGGCTGCCACAAGGTTCCTGACAGTAGACGAGAATCAATACACAGTTGGTGCCAGATAAAAGGGGAACGAACAGGGTCCGGAAAACAGCATAAAGATAAGAACAATAAGAACCCGAGAGGAGAGGCGCATGAACACCAACCAATTTTTCAGCTTGGATGGCCCCCTGGAAGTGATGCCGACAGAACGTCAGATGCGCATCGCAAACCTGGGTGCATTCCCTTTTTTAGCTCGCAACCAGGGTGCTGATCCCCACCGTCTTTTGGAACGCCACGATATTGACCCCTTCCGGCTGAGCGATCCAGATCATTATATTGATTGCCAGTCTTACGTTAACTTACTCGAAGATTGCAGCTCATCGTTGAACGACCCGCTGTTCGGATTGCGTCTCGCCCAATTGCAGGAGCCCGATGTTTACGGTTGCGTTACCGCCTTGTGCAGAGCTTCATCCACTGTCCGGGAAGCCATCCATTGCTTGACCAAATTCATTCCCGTTACCCATTCGCCCGCTGCCATGCAGGAATTAATCGTGAATGACGAGACTGCGATATTGCGATGGGGTGTGCGTACTGATCTGGGCAACAATAAGCAGGCCAACTACCAGGCAGCATTATTAAATCTGAAACTGTTGCGCCAACTTGGTGGCCGAAATTTCCGGCCCGACTACGTCAACCTTGCCGTTGATACCCGGCACAAAGATATTGACGAACTGGAACGTCAACTCGGCTGCCGTTTCAACAGCCGCACCACCGAAAACCTGATCGCGTTTCCAGCGCAAGTATTGGATCAGCGGATTACCAGCGCCAACAAACTGTTGTTCAAACTGTTGGGCGGGTATCTGGGGCGTGTAAAAGAAGCGGCACGAATTACCCTGGCTGATCGAGTTCAGGATTATGTTCGCTCGTCTTTATCGGAAGGCAACTGCACCATCGAACGTTGCGCTGCAAAAATGGACGTATCTGTCCGTACCTTGCAGGCTAAATTAAGCGAATCTCAACTTAGCTTTTCCGATATTCTTGAAGAGCAGCGTATTGCGCTTGCGGAAAATTACCTGAAACAAGCGCAATATTCTCTAGATGATGTCGCCGCCAATTTGGGTTACTCAGAACAATCGAGTTTTGGCCGCGCATTCAAGCGCTGGACGGGGTTAACGCCGAAGCAATACAGACAAAAGATTTCGTTAAACTGAACGAACGAGTCGATCAAAATCACAACCGCATTTTTAATAATTAAACGTAATAAAGCCACCGGTACCCCAGGCACCGGCGGCCGCTTCCTCATCAGGAAGTTTTAATTTTCCTCATTTCATAATCACCTGAATCATCCACCATCACGTTCCAGCCCGGATACACCACAATGGTTGTGAATGTTTCCTCGATAATGGCTGGCCCCTGAATCTCGTGACCTGGCTGCAACGCTGCGCCCTCAAAAATCGAGGTGTCCTGGTAACCCTCGCCCAAATTGGCGCGACGGGTTTTTACCGGTATGGCGTTCTGCTTGGCAGAATTGAACCCCTGTCCCACAGCCGGCGCAGTGGTATTAACAGATGAAACCAACCGGACACCAATAATTTCTGGCAGCTCGCCTTCACGAATATGCTCGAATTCTTGCATATGGCGTTTATTGAATGCTTGCAGGGCTTTTTCTCCGAAACCGTCATTCAAAAACAGATAATCCTGAGAACCACGACAATCATGCACTTCAAAACTGACTGCAAAATTCTGTCCGGCATAACGCATATTCACCAGGAATTGATACCGGATCTGGTCCCCGCTGAATTTGGCGTCCGCAAAATACTTGAGTGCGCGTGCTTCAAGCTGTTGCCACATGGTCTTCATGGTATCCAAATCAGGGCTGCCCACGGAACAATTACAAGAACGTTCTTCATCAATCGTAGGTTTAGCAACCAGAGTGCCCAAGGCGGAAAAGGTGGGCGACGCTTTCGGCACTAATACTTTTTCGATCCCCAATGCATCCGCATGCACGGCCGCAAATGCAGGACCATTACCACCGTAAGCCAGCATCACCATTTCTTTGGGATCAATGCCTTTGCCCGCCGTGGTTCTGCGAATGGCCTGAATCATATTGGCGTTCACCACACGCCAACAATCAAACGCAGCCTCTTCAGCGCTGTAGCCCATCTCGTCACCCAGCACTTGAAAAGCGTCTTCCACACCGGTTTTTTGTAATGAGAAACTACCACCAGCAAATTCGCCATCCGCAGAAAGGATGCCCAACATTAATAACGCATCGGTAACCGTGGGCTCTGTACCACCGCGACCGTAACACATAGGGCCGGGATCGGATCCCGCAGAACGCGGGCCAACCTGAACTTCACCCGCATTAATCTGACAAATCGAACCACCACCGGCACCCAGGGTTTCCACCTGAACCATCGGCATACCGATCAAATAGCGATGATGCATGTTCCAGCCAGAGGTAGCCGGAGCCGTGCCGTTTAGTACGATCGACATATCATAGGAGGTACCTCCCATATCCACGCACAACAGATTAGGGGCTCCCTTGGCCGAACCGGTGTGAGCGGAGCCGATTACTCCGCCAGCCGGACCCGAAGCCAGCACCCGAATGGGCGATCCGTCAATGTACTCTTTGGTCATTACGCCGCCGCTGGCTTGCATCACCAGCAACTGATTTTGAAACCCTCCGTCGCGTAGGCGACTGACCAGTTTTTCCAAATAGGATGTGACACGCGGTCCGACGTACGCGTTCACTACCGTGGTACTGGTGCGGTCGTATTCCGGTCCGCGCGGTAAAACCTGGTGCGAAATGGACAGGTGAGCGTTGGGCATTTCCTCTTTCACTATTTCTGCGACCCGTAATTCATGAGCAGAATTGACGAAAGAAAATAGCAATGAAATCGCCACCGATTCTACGTTTTGCTTGTTCAGCTTGCGACAGGCCTCTCGCACAGCCGCTTCATCCAGTTCTTCATAAACCGAACCGTCGAATAGTATACGTTCCGGCACAGTTAAGCGGCGGCGGCGGGGCGTGATCTGCTTAAAAGGTTTCAAAGTCGAATCCCAGATATCCTCTTTGAAGCCACGGCGGTATTCCATTTCATCACGAAACCCATTTGTGGTAATCAGACCGGTAACAGCACCGTTCATTTCAATAAGCGTGTTATCGGCAATCGTGGTTCCGTGCACAATCGCATCGCACTGAGCAAGAAAGTCACTGAGTGTTAAGGATTCTTTTTGTGCTAATTTTTCCAACCCGGTCATTACACCAATTGAGCGGTCTTCCGGTGTGCTGAGGTTTTTGTGAAGAATAACCTCATCGCCTTTGAGCAAAGCAAAGTCGGTGAACGTACCGCCGATATCTATACCTACACGATAACTCATTGCTGTGCTCCTTGTTCATTTTGCTTACTTCTCATGGTACTTCTTAAGGCCTCGGTTGCGGCCCGATCAACTTCAAGATCGTATTCTTCCAGGCTGCCGGTCAGAACGACGCCGTACTTGTCCTTCGCCGCTGCCAGGCTCACATATTCGTCGAGTACATCCTCTTTCACTGCATCTGCATCACGGTCGATAGCAAGACCGAATCCAGCGCCGCCACCATGCTGATAGGCCATTACTGCACCGGTGGGCAATTGAGTGCTTTCAACCAGCTCAATTTTGTATTCTTTATCGGTACCGACCAGAAAGTGGTTACTGTAAGGGATAGCATCATCGCCACCACACATTCCACGTAGCGGATGCTTGGCCGAAACCATCCAGGCCATAGCCGATACTGGCTCGAGCACTTTCTTAACGTTCAGACTACCGGGCGCACCGCGCCATTGACCGGCACCGCCACCATCGGTGGTCATTTCCCGGCTAACATTCATCACCGGAAAACGGGCTTCGCTTTCTTCCGCCATCGACAACAGCAACGATCCCAACGAAGCAGGGCAAGAGCCCCAGCCGTCTACACCTTTAACCGCGGACACATCCATAGAGCGCGAGTCCACACCCTGATCCATCCACATCATTCCGTTATCATAGAAGCCAATGACCGCGTTCGGCATTCCGATTTTATAGACCTGGGGTTGGGCCCGTTCCGGTACGACGTTCGATAACGCAATACAAACCGCTTCCGTGATCTCACAGGCAGGATGAAAAGAGCCCAGTGCAGCGGGTTTGTTTGGTGGCGGGTGCGCAATACAGCCCTCCGGAATAACAAACTCAACCGCGTTGAACAAACCTTCGTTTTTGGGAATGGTCGGGTCGACCATGCTACCCAACTGGATCATGATATAACCACGAGTGTTACCGAAGGTATTCCAAACACCAACCAGATTCTGGCGATCATCGGTGCCGGTCAGATCCACCGTCAACTGATCCCCCTTCACCTTGCAGGCGACATGTACGTGCACGTCTGGTGTACCCTGCGTATCCGCATCAATCCACACATCTGATTCATAGGTGCCGTCGGGCCATTTAGCGATCTCTTCACGAAACCGGGATTCCGTATTTTCTACGCTGTAATTCAACGCAGCTCGAACATTGTCAGTACCGTATTTACGGATCAGAGCCTGGTGCTCCCGCGCCGCCATCTGAACGCCACCGATCATCGCGGCCAGGTCACCGGAGAATGTGGCAAAGCGGTTATTGCGTTCAACCAGCTTAATGACATCGCGACGCTTTTCACCACGATGTACCAACTTCAGGCAGGGTATCGCCAGCCCTTCGGTAAAAATATCGGTTGCCTCCAGGGTGAACCCACCCGGATCTTTACCTCCCGTATCGCCCTGGTGCGCTTGCAGAGCCTGCACCATCACCAGGTTACCGTCGTCATCGAATACCGGCGCGTACACGTTGTAGTCCGGCAAGTGCCCGCCACCATGATCGGGGTCATTGCCAAGAAATACATCACCAGGGCCCCAATCGTAATCCTCCAGGTGCATCAACCCGTAGCGTACTGTGAGCTGGGTTACGAAGGTTAGATGAGGTGTGCCGACAGAGCCCACCACCAAGCGGCCATTAGAATCGATAATGGAAGAATTACGTTCGTTCGATTGGTTGATAATAGGGGAGGAGGCGGCCCGCCCGAGATGAGCACAGGCTTCAAAACAGATCGTCTCCAAAGCACCACGAATAATACTTGCAGTGACCGGATCAAGCTCGCTGCTGGTCGGTAATGGCTCGCGCTTGGCAGCCAACAATTTATTTAATTCAAATGACATAATGGCGTTCCTCGCGGTTACGGTTTTTTCCGGTTTGACATGCCCATGCGCCACTCAGGCGGATAGGACATATCGATATCCTTGACCACATTGTTGAGGCCTTTATCAAAAGTATCAGCGTCCACACCTGCCTGATTTTTGCGGTCATTCATCATCATCGGTAACATGCCTTCAACAAACCCCGTCAGTAAACTGCCCATGTATTCCCCGCGATACTGTTTGTACAGCTCAATAAAGGTTTTTTGCACCTGAACCACATCCATCGGCCGGCTAATGGAGCACGCCATGGCGTACTTTTTAGTTTCGTCCTGCAGTTTTTCCAACGGCACAACGCTGTTAATAAAGTTGGTTTCGTACATTTCCGCGGCCGTAAATGGTCGACCTGTGAAAAGCATTTCAGAAAATTTACGCAGCCCGATTTGTTCAATCCAGGTCCACATCCGGGGCCCCCAACCGGCATAACGAAAGGACGGATGCCCAAACAACGTGTCTTCCGATGAAATCAGTAAGTCGGCGTCGGCGGCTTGATAAAAGTGCCACCCATAGCAATAACCCTTCGTTTCTATAATGCTGATTTTTTTGAATTCCTGAAGCGGGCGATTGCCGGCGGGCGCTTTTGCGTAGTGGTCCGTCATGCTATGCAAAAACCGATAGGAGCCCCGTGGCGGATATTTTACGTCCGGGTCATTAATCCCGAATTCATGCAGCAAGGACATGTCTTCACCTTCCTCACCGTACATTCCAGCCTGCTCCTGGAGGTCACCACCACTGCCGAAATGCTCCCCTTCGCCACGAATTACCAATACTTTTACGTCATCGTCTACGTTCGCCTTAAACACTAGATCGGCATAGTACTGGCGCATGCCAGTGGTAGTGGCGTTGAGTGCTTTGGGCCGGTCGAACGTCAAATACGCGATCTTGTTATCAGTATCCTTTTCGTAACGAATATACTGTTTGGCTTCTTCTTTTAGCTCGTCAATATTCAACGACTTAGTCATGTTTTACCGCCTGTCCGGGGATCGATGGAGATGGATTTACCTACATTAGATAGCGTTGTTTTACCACGAGACAGCGTGATAACTCCTGACAGTTCGCGCCACAGACTCTACCGTCAGTGCAGAGTCCGTGGAATCAGCAGAAAATAGTCTGATGGCGCTTAGAGACATGCCTGCAACTGCATTTACCTCCTTTCCGACCCCGCCTTGCCTCGTCATGGCTGATGCATTTTGTTTAATATCGTACGGACTATAACTACCAGTCGGCTGGCAAGGGCTATGCCCGGATGCCCAGATAAAGACGACGATATAATTACAATTAGATAGAGGCTCTAGATCTCATGGTAAACAAATCAGATAAACCGGTTGTTCTGATTACCGGTGCCAGCTCCGGCATTGGCGACGGTATCGCCCGCAAATTTGCCAAGGAAGGCTGGCGTATTGTTGCTGTCGCCAGGCGCCAGGAGCGGCTTGAACAACTGAAACAGGATCTGGCTGACCTCACGGAAGTTGAATACCTGGTGGCTGATGTAACTGAAAAAGACGCTCCACAGCGCGCTGTGGATCTGGCGTTAGAATCGTTTGGGCGGTTGGATTGCCTGGTTAACAATGCCGGCTCCGGATCCTGGGCTCCTCCCGGAGACACCACCGACCAGATGATTGATGACGTACTGAATATTAGCCTGAAAGCGCCGTTCCGTTTTGCGCGTGAAGCCCTCAGAGCGATGCAGCCCGGCGCTTCTATCCTGAATATCGGATCTGTATTCGGTTTACTGGGCGGGCTGGACGGCGGCATCTACTGCACGGCCAAAGCCGGTATGATCGGCATGAGCCAGGCATTTGCGGTCCAGTATGGTGCCAAGGGAATACGCTCCAATGTAGTAGCACCCGGCGTAGTCAAAACCGACATGACCGCAGCAGCCTGGGATCATCCCGGATTTCAACGCACCAATCAGGAACTTACGCCATTTGATCGTGACGGCACCGTGGATGACGTTGCGAATACCGTATTTTTTCTGGCATCCAAAGACGGCAGCTACATCAACGGCCAAACCATCGCACTCGATGGCGGATGGTCAACAACTAAATACGTGGCACCGGAAGCATTGATTTGCGAACGGGTTATGCCCGAATAACGTTTGGTACGTCGCATTGTGAGTCGCATTTTAGTGTGTGGTGGCTGATCAGAGCCGGGGTGATATTCAATTGCTCCGGCTCTGACCTGTCGTTTATTTTAAACTTACTCGGGAATCAGGAAATTTCAGATTCGGAAAAGCGGGTTCTTTCTGACTCACGTTCGCAATATCGTATCGGCTTTCTGTCAACACTTTGCGCAGGTTCTGGAACGTCTTTTTTGGCACGTCGGTTACCACCATATTGGCAATCCACACCGGAATAATACCACCGGGATAACCATGGCCCATAAACTCAACATAGGTCTTGTTGCGGTCGACCGGCTTAAAGGTCCAGTAAGCCGAAACGTCCGGCACCCGGGTGTACCCTTTTTTCACTGGTGCGAAATCAGCTGCACCGCTGGACTTTATCGTAACCGTATAGGTTTCAGCATCCTGGCTGATCCTGTTTTTAACATACACGTCTCTGTCCTTTAAAGGCCAGGGCGCACTTACAATATAGTAACTTGTGTAGGCTCCGGCAGCAGCAGGGGCTTCAACAAAAGTATAAGACTCACACAGGTGAAACCAGTTGGGGTAATTCTCGGTATCACCGATCACCGCAATGACCGATTGCAGCGGGGCATCAAACACCGTTTGAACTTTAAACGCTTTAACCTGAGCCCCCTCGACTGCTCTTGTGAAAACCTCAAGACCGTCTTCGGAATATTGGCTTTCCCAATCCCCACCGTCAGCGAACGCATTAATGCTGACTGCGATGAATGCAATGACACTGAAACAGTTGAAACGGATTGATTTGACGAATGCTTGTGTAGACATATACCCCCCGATACTCGGATGTTATTGTAGCTTTTTCAAGAATAAACAGTTTCATAAATCTGTTCGATAGCCCGCTGATCCGGAATCACCGGGTTGTTATTCGGAGACCCCGAGGCCAACGCCTGGGCGGCCATAGTAGGAATCAATTGCTGGTATTGATCCCGGTCAATACCGTATTGGCGAGGAGAGGGCACATCCAGCTGATCACAGATCTCTATTAATCTGTCCAGCAAACGATAAGCTGCTTTATCATCACGCTCTGCGGTTGCGGCAACGCCAATGGCGCGGGCACAATCTGCGTAGCGGGATGTAGCGCCGGGTATTGAATATCTGGTGATTTCACACATCAACATTGCGTTGCTCATTCCGTGTGGCACATGGAAGAAAGCGCCTATTGGCCGGCTCATACCATGAATTAACGTAACAGACGAATTTGAAAACGCGATGCCCCCCTGAGTAGCAGCTAACATTAATGCTTCGCGAGCAACCCGATTATGCGGTTCTGCGCAGGCAATACCCACGTTAGCGGCAATGCTGGATATGCACGACAGCGCAATCGGGTCCACAAACGGATTAGCCTTGCGGCTGACATACGCTTCCATTCCGTGACAGAGGCTATCGAGGGCGGTATCAGCCGTTAGCCGGTAAGGCATGGACAGAGTCAACTCAAAATCCACCAATGCCGCTACAGGCAAGAACCCAAAACCCATACAGAGCATTTTTTCCTGGCTTTCGGTATCGGTGATCACCGTTGCACGAGTGGCTTCAGATCCCGTACCGGCGGTAGTAGGGATCGCAATCAACGGAAAGCCAGCCGGCACCGGGTTGGGGGCCTTATAGTCACGCATCGCACCGCCATGGCGAGCCAATACCGACAGCGCCTTCGCGGTATCGATCGAGCTTCCTCCACCCAGGGCAATGATGCAGTCATAGTTTCCCTGTTGCCATCCGGCCAGAGCTTCGTTAACGGAATCCGTGGTCGGATCAGGCACACAATCACTAAATACGCCGAAGGAAATATCTGCTCTGACAAGGGTTTGCGACAACTCTTCCAGGTAACCACAGGATTTCATAAACGGGTCGGAAACCAGAAACGGTTTGCTCAAATTCAGTTGCTTTAGCACCGACGGAATATCGTGACGGGCGCCTGCGCCTATCTTCAGATGCGCCGGTAAAAAAAGATTAGCGATCATATTCACCTTCCTTATTGTTATAGTCGTGATCACCAGTTTGTGGCTTACCGGGTCGCAATGCAATTTATGTAAAAGAGATTGCTAGCAAAACGTGGCCGGATCCCCGGCCTGTACATACCTGCCGACCATTCCCTTATTGCCAAGGGTTTCTTTTACTTGACTGAGCAGGTTATTATTACACAACATTGCTGTATATTAGCATCTGTATGCGTACACCAATACAAGCAAATGCTCAATTAGAAATACTGTGCAAAGGCACCAGTACCGAACACTCAATAGAACAATAAGTAGAACTGAACGAGGCAACAACAATGGTCGAATCACGAAGCGCACTTAACGAGTGGCGCAGCTTTTGGTATTTACCCATCGCCGCTTCTCTGGGGTATGCCACTGCAGTTATGTACGTTTATTCAATGGGTCCCTACATCGATCCCATCCAGCAGGAGTTCGGCTGGTCCCGGGCCCAAGTGTCATCCGGCATCACTATTGCCGCTTTCCTAAGCGCCTTGTTTTGTATACCCATCGGTATTCTGGTGGATCGAATCGGCCCCCGCCGGGTAGGCCTAACCGGTGTAATTTTGATGTGCGGCTGCGTTGCCCTGTTGGGCACTGCAACCGGCACTCAAGCTAACTGGATTACACTGTGGTGCTTGTTGGCGGTATCAACCATGTTTGTGCAGGCTACCGTGTGGACCAGCGCAGTTAATAGCCGTTTTGTTGCCTCTCGTGGATTAGCCTTGGCTATTACCTTATCCGGAGCGTCAGTCGCAGCCACCGTGTTTCCAATACTGGCCACGTGGTTGATCGAAAAATACGACTGGCGGACATCTTACATGGCTATGTCCGGAATTTGGGTTTTAGTGACGCTGCCATTTATGTTCTTCTGCTTCCGGGGAGCCAGAGACCAGAAAGTTACTAAAGCAGCACCGATCGACAAGGACACCATAGCCGGCCTAACCATCGCCGAAGGTATCCGTTCACCAGCACTGTATAAACTCTTGATGGCAGGTGGCTTTTTCGCTTTCACTGCGATCGGTATCGTGGTGCACTTTGTACCGATCCTGAAAGACAGCGGAACCGATCCACTGGCCGCAGCAGGGGTGGCTTCTTTGATCGGTATCTTTTCGATAATCGGAAGGCTCGGTACTGGCTTTTTACTCGACCGGTTCCCCAGCCACCTGATAGGCGCGGTCGCTTTTGTGATCCCTATTTTTGCCTGTCTTTTATTGATTTATGATGGCAGCAATCCGCTTAGCCAATCCTTGGCTGCTGCTATATTCGGCCTGACGCTGGGTTCTGAAGTGGACGTTATCGCTTACCTCGCTGCAAAATACTTCGGTTTGAAAAACTTCGGTGCACTATACGGCGCCCTGGTAATGGCGCTTTCTCTGGGCACTGCATTTGGACCACTGGGAGCCGGATCCATTTATGACCATTACAACAGCTACGTACCGTTTTTGATTTTGACCGCAGTGATGATGGGCGCCAGTGCTATCGCATTGCTGACACTCAGTTCAACCCCTACAGCAGATGAGCTAGGTGCAGAACCGGCGTAACACCCAGGTCAAAAAAACGGAAGTATGAGCATGAGTGTAGTCATAACGCGACAAACAGACCGGCATATCGCCAGCATTGAATTCGGCAACCCGCCACTCAATTTCGCAACCGTGGGGTTATTGAAAGATATCGCCGATGCGCTGCAACAGCTGGACCAGGATGACGGGATACGCGCAGTTATTCTAAAAGCACAGGGGACTATTTTTTGCGCCGGTGCCGACCTGGTGTCGGAAAACGGGTTTGGTGCCAACAGTGATGATCCGCTGCGCGAGTTCTATGATCAGGTGATACGGATATTCGCTACTCGAAAGCCGATTGTTGCCGTTGTTCAAGGCGCAGCGATTGGCGCCGGCCTCGGACTTGCAGTTGCCGCAGATTTTCGTATTGCCAGCCCCGCAGCACGATTTTCAGCGAACTTTGTAGCCTTGGGGTTTCATCCGGGGTTCGGATTAACGCACACGCTGCCGCGCCTGATCGGACAACAGCGGGCAAGCCAGATGCTATTAAATGCACGCCGATACAAATCCGAAGAGATACAGGCATGGGGCTTGGTGGATCTGATAGCAGAAGCAGACCAGCTGCAGGAAGACGCCATTCGGTTCGCCAGCGAAATTGCGGCCAACGCACCACTGTCCTTACTGGCAACCCGAGCCACCCTGCGCGGTGATTTGGTGCAGCAGGTAACCTCTACGCTAATGCACGAACACCGAGAACAATTGAAACTCCAGACCACAGAAGATTTTGCGGAAGGCGTGAAAGCCGTTACAGAAAGACGGCCGGGAAATTTTAAAGGTCGCTAAAGATACTTACCGCGATTTGAAATAAAGACATCAGTTACAGGACGCGACCGATGAACACCACTGAAAGTCTCTCTACCAATCTGCAGCGCATCCCAGAGAATATTGCCATCATTCAGGGTTCGCTTCATTTGAGCTGGTCGGAATTGCACGACCACGTTGCTAACCTGGCAGCGGGGCTCCAGCATCTCGGCGTTAAAGACGGCGATCATGTGGCCACGCTATTGGGTAATACCTATCGCAATATTGAGTCGACTTATGCGGTTCAATGGCTTGGGGCGGCAATTGTGCCGATTAACATTCGCTGGTCGGCTCCCGAGGTTGAATTTGCGATAGAGGACTGTGAGAGCACCGTTTTGTTGGTTGATAAACAAAACTGGCCGACCGTTGAAAAACTTAGCGACCGTTTACGCACTAAGCTCACCCTAATTTGGGCAGACGACGGTAGCCCGCCAGCGGATTTAGACACACTCGATGGCCTTATTGCCTCTCATCAGCCCATCCTTGCAAAAGAGGTGGCGGGTTCAACTGTTTCCAGTATCTTTTACACCGGCGGCACTACTGGTCGCTCCAAGGGTGTTCTGTTATCTCACGACAATCAAATGAGCCACAGTATTGCGTTCATCGCCGACTGCGGTTTAGCGGCGTCAGGCAGCAACTATTTACATGCCGCTCCCATGTTCCATATTGCCGACTCCCTGTTCACCCATGTCGTCAGTTTGCTGGGCGGAACCCATATCATCCTGCCACAATTCACACCCCTTGGTGTGGCCCAAATGGTTACCGAGCACCGGGGTAGCTTCACCGTCCTGGTGCCTACCATGATCCAAATGATCATGGCGGAACCTGCGGTAGCCGACGACGTTTTTAATAACCTGAACCGACTGTTTTACGGCGCCTCTCCGATGCCGGAAACGATCACCAAACAAATCCTGAAGCACTACCCCGACCTCGATATGACTCAATGCTATGGCCAGACAGAATCGTCTCCGGTATTAACCTTGCTGAAATCCGACGGACACGGGAAAGGCGAGCCATTGCCCCAGGCTAAATCGGCAGGACGGGCCATGATGGGCACTGAAATACGGATAGCGGATGAAGACGATCAAATTCTGGCAACCGGAGAAACAGGGGAGGTGATTGCACGAGGTCCGCAGGTAATGCGGGGTTACTGGAAACGTGAAGCCGAGACCGAAAAGGCATTGCGTGGTGGCTGGTTGCATACGGGAGATGCCGGCTTTATGGACGAGCAAGGGTTTGTCTATATAGTGGATCGCATCAAGGACATGATTATATCCGGCGGCGAGAACGTCTATTCTGTCGAAGTGGAACAAGCCATTTATGAGCTTCCGTCTGTCGCACAGTGTGCTGTGATAGGACTGCCCCATGACAAGTGGGGCGAGACAGTGCATGCGGTTGTAGTTCCAAAACCCAGCCATGAAATCACCGAGGAGCAGATCACGACACACTGTAAAGTGTTACTCGCTGATTACAAACAGCCAAGATCTATCACCATAAGGACAGAAGCCTTACCGCTTTCCGGCGCGGGCAAGATTCTCAAAAGGGAGTTGAGGACTGAATTGACCGGTGAGTAGATCGTTCACGTTCGCATCGTGCGCTAACACCGATTTAATAGCTGTTACATATCAATACGTTAAATAATTAATCTATTGTGGTTTCCAGGTCGGGTTCGCTCCTGGTTGTCGCCTTAGAACTGCCAAGATGTGCCATAAAAAATTCATTTATATCCTCAAATGATTGCGCGCCTTCCGGCAGCACGTTCGCAAATAATGGAAACGCATGCGGCAACCGCTCCCAAATGCGGCACTTCACGGAAACCCCGGCAGCGTGACAGCGCTGCGCCATAAAAATCGCGTCGTCCCTCAAAATCTCATGAGCACCGGCTACTATGAGTAAGGGCGGTAAAGCACGACAGTCCATAAAGAGGGGTGAAATTTCGGGGTCTGAACTATCCTGATTTCCACCATACAACTGCCAGGCACTGGCCAAACCGGACGCTGGAATTAACGCGTCAAAGCTCTGGTTCTCTGTACGCGAGGGTGGCCCCTGGACACGCCCGAGCTCGGTCACTGGTGAAATTGAAACCGCACACGCTGGCATGGGCAGTTCCGATTTACGGATTCTTTGCAGTAATCCAAATACCAGATTTGCACCAGCAGAATCACCACCCAATACGATTTGTGATGGGGGGTAACCCAGATCCAAAAGTTCCCTGTAAGCTTGCTCACAATCATTCAACCCGGCGGGGAAAGGGTTAAACGGGGCCAGGCGGTAGTCCGGCATAAACGCGTTTGCTCGCAATTTTTGGCAAAGCTTCCCAACAGTGGGGTGGTGAGCAGTGGGCGAAGCAGGAAGTATAAACGCTCCGCCATGCAACCACAGAATGGCAGGCCGTTTACTGTCCTTCAAATTTCCAAAACAATGCCCCGAAGAGCGCCCGATCACATCATAGTATATAGGGACACCGTCAATGACCGGTAACGGCAAACCTGCCGTTTTCAATTGAAACCAAGCAATGGTCGTTGGCTTTGCCCGTAGAATAAAACCCAGAATTTTTCTGTAGATCAACTTCATAACACCGAGTTTAAATCGGGACTTCAAACTCAAATTGACCTTCACAAGTTCGATAGACAGATCCTCACGTGTCACAGTGCTATTAGCTTCACTCATTTCAGTAGTTGATCCCTGCTAGTCAGTGATTTCTTCAAAACAAACGTCTTTTCGCTCTACCTTACCCGTAACCAAACTGCGTTCCGGATCATGCAATTCCGCAGAGAAGCCGTCGACTGAAGGGGGTAATAGTGCTTGCTCCAGTTCAATCAAACCGTCTTCCAAATAATCAATTAATCGCTGCATTGAAGGTACCGTTTTACTACAAGCTATTATCCCAAAATCGACGTAGTCATGACGGCTGATAATAGTGATATTCACCGCTCCGGTATCGGTAACCAACGATACCGGATACAGTCCGGACAATCTGGCTCCCTGCCAATAAAGCGCCTCCCGCGGTCCTGGCACATGGGAAATACAGATACTGGCCAAGGCATTGTCCGGCTTTAATCCCAGCACCGCATTGACGGCCCCGGGCACTAACTTCATAACAGCACTTGCAAGCGTCTGTCCGGGCGACAGTTCCCGTAAATTCTTTTTATTGTAATCCATGCAATTTTTAATGGACTGCAATCTTCTGACCGGATCGGCGATATGCGTACCGAGATGGGTCAGCGTAAAGGCGACCTCATTATTCAGACTGTTATCTCCCTGCTCACGGATAGATACCGGAATAGCTGCCACCAATGGGGTGTCCGGCAATTCGTTTCTGTCTTTAAGGTATATTCGCAACGCACTACCACATAACGCAAGAACCACATCGTTAAGTGTCGCATCAAGTCGTTGGGCAATGGCCCGCATACGCGCAGTTGAATAGGACTGTGCTGCATAGCGCCTGGATGCACTGACTTTTTGATTAAAAATGCTGCGTGGTGCCTGGCCAAAGAAAACCGCGTTGGGATTGCTTTTCAGATAATCCAGAATACTCCGGTTAACATCGCGATAGAGAGGTTTAATAAATTGAAAACTTTGCTTCGGCAACGATCGAAGTGATTTTAAGTTAACTGCGAACGGCTTCAGGCTTGGCAAACGATGTGCTTCTGATTTATCGACCCGGCTCTGCCAGAAAGCGGGCAGGTTTTCGGATTCTCGAATATCACCGGACATGGCATTGACCATTACCCTGAGCCCGGCGACTCCGTCCATCATCGAGTGATGAAACTTAAGAAAAACGGCAAAGCGCCCATCCTCAAGGCCTTCAATAAGATACAGCCGCCACAAAGGGTAGGCCCGATCAAGATGACTGGAATGCACGCGGGAGACAAACTCTAACAACTCCCGAATACGTCCCGGTTTCGGCAGGGAAATATGAGCAAATTGCTGGGTGATATCAAAATCAGTATCTTCCTTCCAATAATGAATTCCCCTTTTCGTTACCAGTTGCCGGTTAAAGGGTTCACTGGCTTCGGTTGAACTTTTAAGTTTCTGCACAAGCTTTTCAATAAAATTCACCGGCGTATCCATACCCGGCTCAAACAACATCAACATACCAATATGGAAGGGCTGTCTGCGGCTTTCGATCCGTAAGAAGGCGTCATCAACGATTGAAAGTTTTTTCACTGCATTTAATCCTTGTCGAAACACAAAACGCATATAATAAAAATCGCCAGGTTATCTGGCACTGGCTTAAAATATCGGACATCATTCTCAATCAATTTACTAAGACAAAGTACAGAACATCAATCTGAGCCAACATTTATTTCACCACAAAACTGTACTTCATTTAACGATTATTTTGAACGACCCGGCTTGAGCCAATGGAATTCCTACAGCAATCGGAGATATTATCCCGCCGCAAAAAAATAAAAACGCCAACTTGTTCAACCTGTGCAACACCCATTTAGACTAATCAATTTCATCCTGAATTTGTCTTTTAACCCTATTTTTACAGCATTTTTTATGGTTTCCCGCTTTCCCCGCGTGTATAGTTAACAGGGTATATTTCGTGTGATTATACGTACTCAAAACAATAAATCTCTGGAGGAAATCATGTCTACTATTGACGGCGCGTGGAACTTGATCTTGAAAGCGCCAAATGGCGAACAGCAAAGTGTTTTGACCTTGAAATCAGAAGGCGACGCTCTGACCGGCACTATTGCTAATGACAGTTTCGGTGTTCAGGACATTGAAGACGGCAAATACGACGGTGAAACGCTGAGCTGGAAAAGCAAAATCACCAAGCCAATGAAACTAACCCTGACCTATACAGCTACTCTTGATGAAAACAACAATATCAAGGGAAAAGCAAATGCTATGATGGCAAAAATCCCTTTTACCGGCACCCCGGTTTGAATGTTGGCGAAATAGCAATTAAATAAGTTTGGCCGTTGAAAACGACTGATCTAGGGTAGTCACCAGACCACTTTATAAAGACGATTTATCAACGGCCATACTTTTTCAATCAACAGATAAATCCCACCTACCCAGCAAAAACCCTTTCCAGATCCCTTGTCTTGCCGCTCACACGCGCATTCCTCACCAAATAGTTTCTATGCCGATCGCATGATGCCCATTAAAAAAGCGGCGATTTGCATCGGCCGCTTTGATGTTTTTACTTCAATTACAATGAAATCAATAGGTGATGACAGGCAGCGAATCCCAACCCCGGACCGTAGAAGTTCTGGATTGTTTTGCTTTTTCCATATCCACTTTCCAGCGGGGAAAACGCTTGATAACTTCCTGCAACGCAACGCGACCTTCTAATTTTGCAAGATGGCTTCCCATACAAAAATGAATGCCGTGTCCGAACGTCAGCATTTGATCCGCTTTGCGACGGATATTAAACGTATCTGCGTCTTTAAATTTTCGCTCGTCACGATTAGCTGACGCATTCAGCAACAACATAACGCTGCCTTTGGGTACGATCTGTCCGTGATGTTCCACGTCTTTTGTTACATAACGCGCCTGCACAGGGGAGGGCGGCTCATAACGTAAAACTTCATCGATCGTGCTATTAACCAGGCTGGGATCAGCCACCAGCTCCGCGAGCTGATCCGGATGTTCTGCCAGTGTTTTACCCGTCCATCCGATTAGCCGGGTTGTCGTTTCATTACCTGCGCCAGCAAGTAAGCGGACATAACCCAGTATTTCATCACGGCTAAGGCAACGTTTTTCACCGGTATCATCGACAAACTCAGTGGTTAGCAGTTGCGTCATTAGATCGTCTGACGGGTTTTGTTCACGCCAATCCAGATAAGTACCAAACAAATCATTAACTTCGATGGGTTCGCCATCCTCGCCGCTGAAACGGAATTTAAAGTTATCAGAGGGAGCACCTTTCTCATCCAGATCCAACCCTTCCAGGGAAAAGTCCCGGATTTTGGTTTGATCGGCTTCGGGAATACCCAACAGCATGCCTATAGTGCGCATCGGCATTTCCTGGCCAAGATCCGTGATGAAATCGAATCCACCTTTACCCACCAGAGGATCAAGTACCTGGGTAGTAAACTCCCGAACCTTGGGCTCAACAGCGGCAATCGCACGCGGCGTAAATAACTTTCTCAGTAAGTCGCGATGGATGTCATGCATCGGCGGATCTTCGAAGATAAACATACCCGGTGGCGGCTCAAACTCGCCTTTAATCAGCTCCATGATGGTACCCCTTGCGGAGCTGTAGGTATCAAAGTCTTTCAAACAGGCAGTGACATCTTCATAGCGGCTCAGGGCATAGAAATCATGCTCTTCGTTGTAGTAAAGAGGTGCCTCATCGCGCATCCGCTTCCATATAGGATATGGATCGGTGTCTATATCAAAGTCATACGGGTCATAGTAAAGTGGTGATTCCGGAGCGGTCATAGTGTAAAACACCTCTAATTAAATCGATTCTTATTGATCGAGGTTGGTAAATACAAAACTATTCAATTTAGACTATATCGGTTGGATGGTGATGCGTGGTGTGACCAGCTTCGCTACGACAGTACAATACCAATCGGCAAAGCCTAAAAGCCTACAAACACGTCCCGAACAAGCCTTAATGTCCTAATGCTGCAAGCTTAAACCGTAGCGATAATATTAGTCAACAGTGATGTTCAATATAAAGCTGTGACCGGGCAGTTTCAGTAGCCTTCCTGCGACAGCACAGGTTCGAAGACACAAAACGCGACTGCACCCCTGGATGCCTTTTCATGTGTAGATCAGTTGCTTAACGCTGAAACAACCCGCTGTGCATCGGTCATTTTTCCCCTTTGATATCCGAACAGAAGACCAACTGTGTTTTGGGTCTCACACCGTTGCAACTGTGCTCTTTGGTGCTTTATTTATATAGTCAGCGAGTCAGCGCAAGACCAACCTCCGGCCCGGCCAGGCTCGTGACCGGACAGTCGAACACGCCACTCTACATCAACCCGGTGTGCGGCCGACTATACCGTCCGGTTGTGACCAGCAACCCTAAAAACGGTCACAAATTTGCATAACATAAATCAACAGTGTTGTTGACTAGCGGTGTTTCCTTGGATACCCTAGCTAAAACTAATAATATGAATGAGAGGTGAATTAACATGTCTGGTTTGTCTTACCCGACTTACGACGCTGACAACCATTTTTACGAGCCACCTGAAGCTCTGATGCGTTATCTGCCTAAAGAATTTCGAAATGCGGTTGCCTATGTACAGGTAAACGGTCGCACTAAACTGGCCATCGGCGGCCAAATTACTAACTACATTCCTGATCCCACATTCGGTCACGTTGCAGCACCCGGCCGACTGGTTGACTGGTTTTCAGGTAAAAACCCAGAAGGCATGACCATGCGCGAGTGCATGGGCAAGCCGATTGCACCTCCGACAGCTTGGCGTACAGGCGAAGAGCGTCTGAAAGAACTGGACGAGCAAGGCCTGACCGGGGCACTGATGTTCCCAACCCTGGTCTCCGCAGTTGAAGAGCGCATGGGAAACTATGACATCAAAGCCATGTGCGCCATCATGCACTCTCTTAATCAGTGGATGCTGGAAGAGTGGACATTCAACCGCAATAACCGGATTTTTACCGCCCCTGTAATTAGTCTTGCAGACGTCGACTGGGCAGTTAAAGAATTAGACTGGGCGATCAAAAACGGCGCCAAAACCGTTCTGGTACGTCCCGCTCCGGTTCCCGGCATCACGGGCACTCGCTCACCCGGTTTCAAAGAGTTTGATCCTTTCTGGGCGCGCATCAACGAATCGAAAATTTTCGTCTCCCTGCACGCATCTGATAGTGGCTATGACCGCTTTGTTCGCATGTGGGTTGGCGGCAATGAATTCCAGCCGTTTGCACCTTCCGCGTTTAGCCATATTTTGAAACCTGCCGCTCGCGTTATTGCAGATACTTGTGCTGCATTAATTTGTCATGGCGTTTTTGATCGTTTCCCCGAGGTGAAAGTTGCGACCATAGAAAATGGAGCTGCCTGGGTTGGTGATTTGATTAAAACCATGGGCAAAGCGCATAAAGTTTTCCCGCAGGAGTTCAAATACGATCCGGTACAACGATTCAAAGAAAATATTTTTGTAGCACCTTTCTATGAAGATTCCCTGGATATTCTGCGCGATTCAGTTGGCGCGGATCAGGTGCTGTTTGGTAGCGATTACCCACATCCAGAGGGCGTAGCCAGCCCGTTGCAATTTATTGACAGACTGGATGCCTACACCGAAGCCGAGAAGCAAAAGGTTATGGGTGGAAACCTGCTGGGCCTGTTGGAACGTTCAGGCTCGCTGCAGTAAGTAACAATATTGATTGAGGGAGGCGAGCCGACGAGCATTAGCGGTTCGCCACCGATTTATTTAAGTGTCGAACCGAGTGGGCGAATAGCCTATCTTTTTTATGAGTTGTTTTTAGAGATTTTGAGTTAGTTTGTTGTCCTATGCCGGCCCTCAGCCGGCTTTTTTTATTACTTTCCCGGCATATCATCTTATGACAGGACCTGCTCAGCGCTGATTGCTCCAAGTGATAGCAGGCTGTTTGGTGCACCGCATATATAACGAAAACATTAAAACCAGAGAAGGGAAGGGCAACAATCAAATATTGCCCTTATGGGAGAGAAAAGGTTACTCAGCGTTAATCAATAAACTACGTATTTTATGCTTTAACACCTTACCAGCATCGTTTTTAGGCAGCGCATCCCACAACACAACCTGTTCGGGGTATTTGAACTTTGCCACACCCTTGCTTGATAAGAGTTCTGCCAAATCAGCAACTCCGGGTGTTGCAGCTCCGATAGGGACTATCACCGCGCAGGCTTTTTCTCCGGTTTTCGGATCGGGCAAGCCAACAATAGCGATTTCATTAATTGAGGGGTGATTGACAAGGAGATCCTCGATTTCCTTCGGCGCAATATTCTCACCATTACGAATAATAATATCTTTAGCGCGCCCGACGATAACCAGATAGTTATCGTCTTCCCAGCGCGCCAGGTCGCCGGTACGGAAATAGCCTTCAGCATCGAACACGCTGGCCTCCGCTTCGGAATCAAGGTAACCCACCAGCATTTGTGGCCCCTTAGCGACCACTTCACCGGTATCGGATAATTTCAGATGCGCGATACCCGCCTGACCATCCGTATCCGCTGCGTGCTCGACATTGCCGATAACCCCCACCGTCATCACCGGCACTTCTGTGGAGCCATACACGCGAGTCACGACTGCGCGTTCAAAATACGCGTCCGCCTCGCGGATAAGTGACGGTGGAACTGAGGCGCCGCCGCACACAAACAACTTCAAGTCCGGTAATCTCGTCGCCGCATGACGCGCGGCTGCTAACGTTTGAACAAGGAATGGGGTTGCTCCAGCAAAATGCGTGCATCCCTCTGACACCAGCAGTTCCACCGCCTGATCTGCATTCCAGTGCTCCATTAAAACTGCGGTAGCGCCCAACAAAAGAGGGCATTCGAACGCATAAATCGAGCCACCAATGTGACTGATAGGAGAGGCAACCAGGAACTTATTGCCCGGCTCCACCAGCCAATGCTCCCCTATTTGCTTGATCAGCGCGTGAATGGAATTGTGGCTATGCATCACACCCTTGGGGTTCCCCGTGGTGCCGGAGGTGTACATAATCATCCGCACAGCTCTGGGATCGACCTTGGGGAGGCCACCTGCGTCAGGTGAACGTTCAGATACCGCAGAGTTCCCGTCAAACAAAGATTCATAGGTATCAAATTGCTGGGATTTACCACGCAAAACAATAACTTCCGGAACCTTCTTCATCTGGTTTTGAAGTTTCTCGACTACACTGGTTAGCATATCTGCGTAGTGATGATTCCGGAATTGTTCCGGTATAAAGATCATTCGACACTGCAAATCCTGCAACATAAAACACAAATCGTGTTCCCGCAGCGAGGGCAGAACAGGATGGGCAATCATGCCGGCCATGGTAGCCGCCATATAGATGACTGCAGCCTCATGCCAATTGGGCAACATGAAGGAGATCACACTGCCTACCGGGTATCGGTCCGCCATTACGAGGGCTAGCGCGTGCGATTGTTGGTGTAAAGTGCGGGCATCAAGACGCACCGCGCCATCAATAATCAGGATCCGTTCCGGCTCTTGGGTTGCCGCTTGCAGCAATGTATCTGCGAGCGTTTCTTTAACCCAATAGCCTTTGCCGTAGGCGGCTTCCGCCTGCTTCTCATCCCAGCGGATGGACTTTCCCGCAATGGTTTTGCGCCCAACCTGTTCTACGGACTGCATGTCAAAAATGGCCCCTTTCGCGTTCAAATGTGTTGTTTGCACCCATGTCGTTACGATATCATTTGACTGCAAATGAACACAAGTGTTGATTATTAGCGTAGAATTAAACAGGCCTGCTGTTCAATATTTTGAGTGTTCCAAGTTGCGGATGTTGACGAAGGTCCACCCGGAATAGTTGTCTCCGAAGGCAATCATTAGCAGGAGCAGAACAAGACTCCGTTCCGGTGTAGAGACCCATTACATCAGAGCGGCTGGCACTGATAACGGCGCATTAATAATAACGATAAATAAAAAACAATTATGACAGGAGAGCAGTACGCCATGACCTCACAAACCGGACGCTATGCACAACCCGGATCAGTTGAACTGGCAGAAGGTTGGTCAATGGAGAGGCTCACGCCACCAAGCCGATTGTTCGGCGCTAATGGAATACGGACCGGCCCGGACGGACGCATTTATATTGCCCAGGTGTCGGGCAGCCAAATCAGCGCGATTGACGTGAATAGTGGCGTCATCGAAACCATCAGCCCGAAAGGTGGGGAAATTGTTGCGCCTGACGACATCGTATTCGATGACAAAGGCAATATTTTCGCTACGGAAATAACCGAAGGGCGAGTCAGCGTGCTCACCCCGAATGGCCAGGCCAGGGTAATTAACGGCGATATGCCCTGTGCTAACCCCATTACCATTTATCAAGGCCGTTTGTTTGCCGGTGAATGCCGCCCCGATGGCCGAATTATGGAGCTTGACCTCCATGGTGGGGCGCCGAAAGTGCTGCTCGAAAACGTACCCATGCCCAATGCGATGGAAGTTGGCCCTGACGGGATGCTGTATTTTCCGGTAATGGGCACCAACGAAATCTGGCGCGTAAGTCCCGAGGGCGGCCCGCACGAAGTGGTCGCCAAAGACTTAGGTGTGCCGGACGCAGTCAAGTTCGATTCCGAAGGGTTTATTGTGTCAACGCAAGTCGCCAGCGGACAGGTGTTACGCATCAATCCCAGTACCGGCGAACAGACTCCACTAGCCACAATCGCGCCGGGACTGGACAATTTAACCTTTGTGGGTAACCGGCTGTTCGTTTCCAGTATCTCGGGACAAATTAACGAAATACTAGCGGACGGAAAAGTCCAGTCCCTGGTCCCGGACGGGCTCAATTGGCCTCTGGGATTAGCAATGAACGACAACGGTGTATTGTTTGTCGCAGACGGCGGATTCACCTACACATTGCAACCCGGTGGAACACTGCAAAACGCCGGTATGTTATTTTCACCGGGTTTTCCGGGTTATACGCGTGGCGTCGTGGCTCTGGGTTCGGATGAATATGTAGTTACTACTGCCAATGGTCAGGTCTCGCGCTGGTCTCCTGCTAAACAAGAACACCAGGTGCTGGCCGATGGCTTCAATCAACTCTACGGTATCGCTATAGCATCCGGAGGCACGGTTTTCTTTGCAGAGCAGGGCACAGGCCGGTTGCTTTCAGTTCTTGACGGTGCCATAGAAACCCTCGCCAGCAATTTGAATAAGCCTTCCGGAGTCGCAGTGAGCGGTACCACGTGCCTGGTGGCCGAGGAGGGCGCAGGCAGAGTAGTGAAGGCCGCAAAAGGCGGTACAGAAATCGTGCTGGATGGTTTACAGCAACCACAGGGGATTCTGGTACGCGGTGACCTCTTGTTCGTGCTCGATGTCGGCACCAAAGAACTCATCCAGTACAACATGAGCACGAAGTCACGACGCACCATTGCCACACAACTACCTATCGGTGCGCCACCGGGTGTAGTGCCAAAATTCCTGGATGCGATAGGTGTGCTTTCCGGACCGATGGGTCCGTTTGCAGACCTTACAGATGACCGCGATGGTACGCTGTATATTTCTGCTGATGCAGAGGGTAGCGTGCTTTCGCTTAGACCATCCATCGCTTAGTTTCTATTAGTTTATATCGATTTATAAAAACAATTACTCACTGGAGTGAACATGACTAACACAAGCCTGAAAGACGCAACTCTTGACTGTTCAGAGCTGGACCAACACATGGGGAAACCCATGGCACCGGCGCGCATGAAGGAACCTCTACACAATAACGATTTCCGGCGCTGGGTGCAGGCCATGCACTATCCAAACCTGCTGCACTACGATCATGATTTTGCGGCTGAAGGTCGATATGGTCGTTTAGTGGCACCCCAATCTTTCGCAGTTGCTGCCGATGACGGACACGGTGCCGTACCGGCCTGTGTTGGCAAAATCCCGGACTCACACCTGATCTTCGGTGGTGATGAATGGTGGTTTTACGGCCCCAAAGTATTCGGCGGAGACAGCTTGACCAATGAAAAAGTGCCATTCGACTACTCTGTCAAAGAAACCAAATTCGCAGGTCCTACTTGCTTCCAGCGCGGCGATAATAACTACTACAACCAGGATGGTGATTTCATTGCAAAACAGCGCTCCACTACCATCCGTTATCGTGCAGATCTGGCACTTGAAATGGGCGCCATAAAAGACAGCGAAGACGATCCGATCTGGACTCCGGAACAGCTGGAAGAATTAGAAACCAAAAAGTACGAATACATCAAGATGATGCACGATCTGGGGCATGGTAAGCGGTATTGGGATGATATTACCGTAGGCGACGAGCTACCGGTACGCATTATCGGCCCGCACAGTATTGCCAGCTTTGCCACTGAATGGCGCGCCTACCTGTTCACAATCTGGGGCGGCACCCATCGCCCTGGGATGGATATGGAATCGTTTGGCTTTACCAAAGAAATGGCCGGACATGAAAACGATCCGGTAATGGAAAAAGATAACCCCGAATGGACCGACGGCGCTTACTTCGGTCCGTCTCGTGGGCATTTATTTCCGCATTTCGCACGTAAAATCGGTATGCCTCGGGGCTACGGCTATGGCGCTTCAATGGGCGCCTGGATTCTCGACTACCTGGCTGGCTGGGCAGGTGAATGGGGTCAGGTTGTGCATTGCAATTCGTCTTATCGTGGACCGGCATTTACCGGTGACAGCACGGTTATGACAGCCACTGTTGAAGACAAATTAGTGGATGCAGAAGGACGCAATATTATTCAGGTGGCATGCAAAATGACAAATCAACTGGGTAATACAATGGCAACGGCAAAAGCGGAAATAGAGCTACCGAAAAAATAAGACAGGTTGCCGAATGGGGAGCACGCACATAGGAGCCAGGATAATGTTCCCGGCGCCTATGCCCAATTTGCGAATCAGCGTGTCTGAGCAGCGGACTACCGTTTATTTCGCTTGCGCAAGCACCTCACCGCTGAGTTGGTTCGATAGGGTTTGCGCGCTTTTTAGCAACGCTTGCTGCAGTTCTGGTAATCCATTTCGCTTCAGTACGCTGCTGATTCCGATCGCCACCAGGGCATGGCTTAGCTTGTCGCGTGATTTCCAGACCGGGGCCGCTACAACGGTGACGCCGGAAATGTAATTGCCTTCATCGACAGCAAATCCATCAATGCGGGCTTGCCCGATCTGGGCTTTCCATTCGTCGAACGTTGGCGGTTCGTCCCAACGGAGTGTTTTGAATTTTTCTTCCAATTCTTGCTCCGTGTAGTCACCAAAGGCGACAATGCAGCGTCCGGTTGCACTGATCATGGCAGGGAAGCGACTGCCGACCTGGGCACTGATCTGAAAATTATTACCAGCCTGGGAGATAGCGACTACGATGATGTGTTCAAGGCCGACCACGTTGACGCCCAACACCGTGACATCAAACTCCTGGCTGATGCGATTGAGCACCGGCTGGGACAGGTCGGTAAATTGATTTCGCCTGAGCCAGTGGCGAGCCAACGTAAGCACACCGGCTTCCAGTGAATAGCGTTTGGTATCGGTATCGAAGGAAACGAACTCTTCATCGACCAAGGCCCGGAGCACATACAGGCAGGTGCTTGGCACAAGGTTGAGAGCGCGCGCGATGGATTGCAGACCAAGAGGCGTTTCACTTTTGCCCAGCAAGCGTAGAATTGCGGCAGCTCTGGAAATGGCGGGGGCCTTACTTTCTTTCAGAGCATTAGCCAGTTTTTGGTCTTTCGGTGTATTACTTTTAGATCGTTGAGTCACTATAAGCCCGTCCTGTATTTAAACCTAGTGCTGAGTTTTTGCTGTTCCTGCGCTAACTCGTCAATGAATATCAGAATCTCTTTATTCAATATATAAAATTTCTTTCTATATTTACAACACTTATTTTTCATGGCATTGTTTTTCGACACTGAAATGCTTCTTGCTTGTTCAATATTTTGAATGGAATCAAGGGGAATCTTACGTAGAAAAAATCAGGTGAATGAATGCCAAGACTCACAGACTATTCCAGTTATGCGGATGCCCAGGAGTACGCCAATTCAAGTGCTTTATGGGAGCTGTTTGACGGTGACAAAGAACATCTCAACATTGCTCACGAAAGTATTACCCGTCACGCAGATGGCTCTGGGCGCGCCGCAGTACGTATAGCGCACTCTGACGGCAGAGACGAGATACTAAGCTTCGATACACTCTCTGCAGGTGCTGCACGCTTCGCCCACTGGTTGGACGACAACGGCATCCGCCCCGGCGAGCGCATTGCGTTTATGCTGGAGCCTTCGTTACCGTTCTATGTGTGCCTGTTCGGTGCGATGCAAACCGGTGCCATCAGCGTACCGCTGTTTACCTTATTCGGTCCCGATGCTTTGCGTCTACGCATTGACGACTGCAAACCCAGCATTCTGATCACTAACGCAGAAAAAGCCGAGCTTGCCGGGCAAATTGACGGATTGCGCGTGGTAGTGGCAGACGACAGCCTGCTCGAAGAAATCACCAAATACCCTGACACTTACGCGCCCAAGACGAAAGCAAATGATCTTGCGGTATTCCAATACACTTCCGGCACGACCCGTGAATTACCGGCAGCAGTTAAGCACACCCATAAAGCGATTGTTACGTTGATGTTTGCGGCGCTCTATGGCACCGGCATCCGCCCTGAAGATGAGTTTTTCTGCCCGTCCTCACCCGCCTGGGGTCATGGCTTATGGCACGGTACCTTAGCGCCACTGGCATTGGGCGTTACCACCGGCACCTTCGCCGGTCGATTTGATGCGACACGCCTGATGAAAGCGTTACAGGACTATAAAATCACCAATATGTCTGCCGCCGCGACCCATTATCGAATGATGAAAAATACCGGCAACGCCGACGATTTTTCCTTCTATTTCAAAAAGCTCACCTTCACCGGGGAACCAATAGATCCAGCGACTCTGGAATTTATTGACCACTATTTTAAAGTACCTGCCTGCAGCATGTACGGAACCACCGAAATTGGCGTCGTGCTGGTGAATTATCCCGGCGCTGAAGATTTTCAGGTTAAACCTGGGTCTCTGGGGAAACCCGTGCCAGGTCTAAAACTCGAGGTTCAGCGACCTGACGGGACCCCCACCGAAGCGGGCGAAGTAGGGGAGTTAATGTTATGGAGAAAAGATCACTGGGAAACCACCAAGGACCGCGCCAAGCTGGATGACGAAGGCTACCTCTATCATTGTGGCCGTGCCGATGACGTGATTATCTCGGCAGGCTGGACTATGAGCGCTGTTGAGATCGAGCACACCATGCTCAAGCACGACGATGTCATCGAAGTGGGCGTGATAGGCGTACCCGATGAAACACGGGGACAGGTGGCGAAAGCATTTGTCATCAGCAACCGCGAACCTAATGAAGAATTCATTACTGAATTGAAAAATTTCACCCGTGAAAAACTCAGTCAGCATGAATTTCCGCGCCACATCGTTTTTTTGAGTGAACTACCGAAAACACAGGCAGGCAAAGTTCACCGTAAAGTACTACGCGACCGCGAGGCTGCCAACCAACCTGCCGTTACAAACTGACGGCTGCGGCCGGCAACTGAAAACTTAGGAGAAAACATAAATGACTGCAAAGTTTCCGAAAATTACCGAACAGGGTCTGGCTGATCTGCGCGAGCGTATCGGTGTAAAGATTACCAACACCGTAGAACCCTGGAATTATGAAGCCACCCGCGATGCAATCCGCCACTACGCACACGGAATCGGCGACGATAACCCGCTATGGTGTGATCCGGAATATGCGGCCAAAACAAAGTACGGAAGCCTGGTAGCGCTGCCCAGCTTCCTGTTTACCACCAGCCGACTGATTTCAGGTTACTGTGGTGGTTTGTCCGGTGTTCACGCAATGTGGGCCGGTGCCGATTGGACCTGGCACAAACCGGTTTTACGGAACGACGTAATCACTACCGAAGCCTACCTGAAGGACTTGGTAGAGCATCAAACGAAATTTGCCGGACGGGCGTTTCAGCAAATCTATCATGTAGACTTTTACAACCAGGACGGTGATCTGGTTGCTGAAGCGGATTCCTGGGTATTCCGTACTGACCGCGACGAAGCTCGTGAGCGCGGCACCAAATACACAGAAGCCCGTGGCCGCGTTGAGCCATACACCGAAGAACAGCTGGCTGAATTCAGCGCGCTGTACGAGAAAGAAGAAATTCGTGGAGCCACACCCCGTTATTGGGAAGATGTTCAGGAAGGCGAAGAACTGCCGACTATGATGAAAGGCCCAATGACAGTGACCGGTTTCATCTGCTACGCACAAGGCTGGGGTGGTCTTTACATCCGAGCTAACAAACTTGCGTGGAAAATGCAGCAAGCACACCCTGGCCTGGGTATAAAAAATCGCTTTAATGTGCCCGATTGCCCTGAGCGTGTTCATTGGGATGAAGAGTTTGCACTGGAAGTGGGTGCACCCGGCGCGTACGATTATGGTCCGGAGCGTTGTTCCTGGTTAACCCATCAACTCACCAACTGGATGGGTGATGATGGGTTCCTACGTAAAAGCAAAAGCCAGGTTCGCCGGCACAATCCGGATGGCGATGCCATCTTTATTAATGGTACAGTGACCCGTAAATTCGTTGAAGACGGTAAACATCTCGTGGAAATTCAGCAAAAAGCTGAAACCCACCGGGGTGAAGTGTCAGCAACAGGCGCAGCGATTGTAGAGCTGCCCAGCAAATCTTAAGGTGTTGTAAACAACGCAATTAAGATTCTAAGGCACGGTTAGGGAAAGCAGGCAGGGCACGCATTTATGTGTGTCCTGCCTTTGCCGTAGTAATAGACGCAAAAATTTCTTGAATAAAATAAGAAAGGAAAAACAGATGACCACATCAGCTAACACAGAAAAAAACCTATCCGTTGTGCGTGGCATACCTCTGTCAGAAGAAGAGGGCATCGGTGCACTCACGTTAGGTGGCTACCTGAAGGAAGTCACCGACTGTTTTGGTCCTAGAGAAGCAGCTGTGCTGCCAGGGGATAACGGCACAGAAAGCTGGAGTTACGACGACCTCTGGGCACGCTCAATGGACGTCGCCTGCGCGCTACTGGCCGCCGGAATAAGCAAAGGCACGCGTGTCGGCATTCTGATGACGAACCGACTCGAGTTTTTATCGTCTGCCTTCGGCACAGCGTTAGCCGGTGGTGTCGCTACCACGTTCAGTACTTTCTCAACTCCGGCTGAACTGGAGGTTGTACTGGCAAGCTCAGGTTGCACCGTATTGTTGCTCGAACGCCATGTTCTGAAGAAAGATTTTGCTGCCATCCTGTCCGAACTTGAGCCGGAAATTAACAAGGCCTCGCCAGGCCAGCTGATTTCGAAAAAATTTCCTTTTTTACGCACAGTCGCATTGGTAGACAGCGATGAAACCAGCGGTGCTATCGAAGGCTGGAACGAATTTCTGGCCCGGGGTAAGCGTATTTCCCCGGAGTTAGTCGAAGCGACGGCAGCCACAGTAGCCCCTTCTGATCCCGGTGTACTGTTCTTCTCCTCCGGCTCCACCGGCAAACCCAAAGGCATTCTCAGTGCCCATCGAGGCGTTTGTCTGCAGTTGTGGCGCTGGCGCCAGTGGCTTGGCCTGGATAAGGACGTGCGATCATTGACCACAAACGGTTTTTTCTGGTCCGGGAATTTCGCCATGGGTATTGGCGGCACGTTTTCTGTCGGCGGAACTCTGGTGCTACAGCCAACTTTTCAACCAGACGAAGCACTGTCCATCATGGAAGCCCAACGGGTGTCATACATCTTCGCCTGGCCGCATCAATGGGCCCAATTGGTCGACGCAAAAAATTGGCTCGATGTGGATCTCTCGGCTTTGAAATACATTGATGCCAGCTCGCCACTTTCGAATCACCCTACTGTTAGCTCCGACTGGATTGACGCTACTCACGCCTATGGCAATACTGAAACGTTTACACTCAGCAGCGTATTTCCCGCCAATACACCCAAAGCCGTCTCCGCTGACAGCCACGGCAAACCCGTCGCGGGCAATATCTTCAAAATAATGGATCCGCTTACAGGCGAAATCGTTCCCTTAGGTGAGCGGGGCGAAATCGCAGTAAAAGGGCCGACACTTATGCTCGGTTATATCGGTATTCCTAATGACGAAGTCCTGGATGAGGACGGTTTCTTCCACACCGGAGACGGCGGATTTTTCGATGAGGAGGGCAGGTTGCATTGGGAGGGTCGCCTGAATGACATCATAAAAACCGGTGGAGCGAATGTATCACCCGTGGAAATTGATACTGTTATAGCCCAGTGTCCGGGGGTAAAAATTACTAAAACAGTCGGAATACCCGATGAGTTACTGGGTGAACTGGTCGTCGCCTGCATCGTGCCACTAGAAGGGGTTGAGTTGACAGAAGCCACGGTACGAAGCTTTGCCAAAGAACAACTGGCCAGTTTTAAAGTGCCACGCCGGATCCTGTTTTTTGCGGAAGATGAACTTGAATACACCGGCAGTGCCAAGGTCAAAAGTACTCAGCTACAAACGCTGGCCAGCAAACGACTTGAAAGCGAAGCCAATTAAATAGGACAATGCCTGAACGAATAAGCGGGGCTACCGTGTATCCAACACGACAGCCCCGTTTTAGTTTAGTTAATGTAACGAACAAAAGCATTTGATCCGAATTATGGCAGCCAAGAAAATCGTAAAAGCAAGATCCGGACGCCCCCGGGGTCGCCCTAGACCCGAAGACGTCGCCGACATTGAAGATAAATTACTATCAGTGGCGCTAAAAGAATTCCAGGAACAGGGCTACGGCGCCGCCTCGGTGACCAATATCGTCAAAACAGCGGGCATGTCCAAAACCACGCTGTATTCCCGATACCCGTCAAAAGAACACCTCTTTCGCGCCATCCTCAAACGTCAGATTGAACGCTATTCTCCCTGGGCCTCGTTGACCATAGGAAATGGGCCGCTCAACTTGGAGCAGGGGTTAAAAGCGTACGCAAACCGCACTCTAAAACTGAGCCTGCAAAACGATGAGTTAGCTGTGAATCATTTAATTTATAGTGAAATCCATCGTTTTCCGGAGTTGGGACTTGCGGCTGCGGAACGGACCGAGAGCGGCATCGACCGTATCGCCGAGTACATTCGAATCTGCGCTGACGCGGAAAATATTCCCTGTAAAGACCCAGATGCAATCGCAGAAGTATTCATACATCTGCTAAGGGGTTGGTACATCAATGTTATGTTGTCACACCGTAAAGTAAGTGACGCGCAGATGGAAAAATGGGTCGAAAGGGTGGTCCGCACGATGATGTTAGCCCGGGAAGATTGGTAGGACGTGTTGACCTCACCCGGCTGGTGACTCCTAAGTCAGCCAACCAAATGCTTAATTCCAGACTACTCAGTCTCATCATATGCCATAAAAGGGAGTATCGTGCTATCTGGTCAGCGGGTGAAAAGCGCCACCCGGCCCAACTGACTGTATGGAAAGTACCTTGAATTAAGCTCAGGAGATCACCCGATGAAAGTAAACGGTTACGCAACCCAAACTGCAACCGACAAACTGACACCCTTTTCATTTGAACGCCGCACCCCGCGTCCGGACGACGTCGTCATTGATATTCTCTACTGTGGCGTGTGCCACTCTGATATTCACACCGCCCGTAACGAATGGGGTGGCACCATGTATCCTTGTGTTCCGGGGCACGAAATTGTAGGCCGCGTTAGCCAAGTGGGAGACAACGTCAGTCAACACAAAGCCGGCGATATGGTTGGTGTGGGCTGTTTGGTGGACAGTTGCCGAACTTGCTCCGCTTGCAATGAAGGACTGGAGCAATATTGTGAGAAGGGTTGGACCGGCACCTATAATGGCGTCGATAAAATAGGTGGGACTGAATTCAAGCAAACTCTTGGCGGTTACTCTAACTTCATCACTGTCGATCAACGATATGTACTACGATTACCGGAAAACCTGAATCCGGCTGCCGCGGCTCCGTTGTTGTGTGCTGGCATTACGGCCTATTCGCCGCTCAAGCATTGGAAAGTAGGGCAGGGCCAAAAGGTCGGCATTATCGGGCTCGGCGGGCTTGGCCACATGGGTATCAAATTCGCTCACGCGATGGGTGCCATGGTGGTAATGATTACGACGTCGCCCGATAAGGGCAAGGATGCCCAACGCCTGGGAGCGGACGAGATTCTGATATCGAAAGATAAAAGTGCTATGAAAGCGGCCATGAGCAGTTTTGATTTTTTATTCAATACCATTCCGGTCGGTCACGATACTGAACCCTACATGAAACTGCTAAAGCGGGACTCTACTATGGTGTTGGTTGGTTCAGTTGAACCACTGACTAAAGTAAACGGTGTCGACTTTATTTTTCAACGTCGCAACATGGCCGGATCACTGATTGGTGGTCTACCGGAAACCCAGGAAATGTTGGATTTTTGTAGTGAGCATGCTATTGAGTGCGATATCGAACTGATTGATATAAAAGATATAAACACAGCTTACGACAGAACGGTCAGTGGCGACGTCAAATATCGCTTTGTTATTGATATGGCCACGCTTTAGCACTGGTTTGCTGGGGCCTGAACCTCGGTAACGGCCCTGCTACTCATCAGGGCGGTCGGACCATAATGCAACTTTATAGTCTCCTGCCTGGGAAGTGTCGAGCGAATTTACAAGGTCAACTCGACACTTCGCCCACCTGATCATTTATCCATCACCCGCAAAAGTTAGTCGAACCCAGCCAAATTTTTTGAAATAAGTGAAATAGATCTAAGCCGCTGAATTAGTAAAATATTGATGCCCCCCTCAACGTCTCAAAACCTTCTCACAAATCCTGATTAGTAGATTGGCATGCAAACTGCTCCGACGTTAACAGGCGGCATCGCAATGCCTCACCGCATGCGTCTCCGGTAGTCCTTATTCGCAACTCCATCCGTTCTGTATCACGTCACGCCCAGAATTTAGTAACGCTTGTCATGTCGCTATTGGGTATATTGGGAGAAATAAAATGAACTGTTCACTCAAATCAATCAACAGCAACAGTAGGCGACTTTTAGCGGCAATATTGCTGGTGCTCTATAGCTTCCCAACATTCTCGGCTCAACAATATCAGATTTTCAATCTCACCGAAGCTTTTGGCTCAGGCCACTTTGTACCCACCGATATCAATGACGCCGGCGATGTCTCAGGGGTGTATATTGATGGAAACAATCGCTTTGAATCCAGAGGCTATCTCTATAAAGACGGCCAACTCCTGGAACTGGAATCAGAAGAATCTATATTTACGGAACAAGAGACCCTGCAAGTCAAGACGGTACCTGTCGCGATAAATAATGGGGGTCAGGTTTTCGGTGGAGTTAGCTATCGATATGAGAATCAGTTCTATAGCGTGGCCAGCGGCTTACAATTCCTGTGGGAAAACGGGCTACGATATCGAACAGGTTACGGAGACTATGTGCAGAGCAATTCCGATTGCTACCCAATTGATATCAACGACCACGGTAATTATTTATTAACCTGTGATGCTGCAGATAACGTCAACCGCACGATTTATGTGGGCGGCAATACGTATATTGATATTTATGTTAGAGGCACCGATATATTTGCTACTGCTATCAACAACGACAACAAAGTGGTAGGTCGTTATTTAGGAGCAGCGTTTCTATTACAAAACGAGGAAATAAATTTACTTCCTAATCTGACGCAGAGTCGTTCCATCGCTAACGACATTAATAACCAAGGTCAAATCGTGGGAGCTGTGTACAAGCAGCTTTCGGGTAGTGAACAATATGCGTTTATTTCTTCTCCCGGAGGACATGTCACTGCACTGACTTTCGAGGGAAATGCATATGCTGAAGCCATCAATGAGCGCGGGCAAGTTGTGGGGCAACTCCAGGATGCATCTTCTGCTACTGAAGCGTTCCTATTTACTGATGGATCCGTTCAAAAGTTAAATGATCTGGTAACAGACAATCCGACTGCAATGACATTGACCCACGCGACAGCCATCAATGCATCCGGACAAATTATCGGGAAAGGTACCGTCGGCGGGGCAGATTTTTACTACCTGGCAACGCCCGTTAGTAACGCGTGCCCGGGAGAGTACCGCAAATACAATTTGAGTGGCCATCACGCCCGATGGCAACGTTTTATTGCAGATATTCCCTCTTGTGCAACTCACATGAATGTAGAGATTACGGGGGGCACCGGGGATCGCGACCTGTATTTACGCCACACTAATCCACCTTGGAAACCGTTATTTGACTGCAAACGAAGAGCAGCAATACCGAACAGTGATAATCACAAACGTTGTCAGATTTCCAACCCAGAGCCCGGTATCTGGCACATTGGGGTGCTAAGAAACAGCAATTACGACGGCACCACCCTACGGGTTCGATATTGGTAAGGTGAATCGATATTCAAACCCTATACTGGTTCGTTAATGAATACGGTATAGGGTGTTCCCTCCTAAACAACCACAATTGACAACTAAATCCCCCGTCCAACCAGCTTGACAGGTAAAAGTACCACTCGGTATTATTAATCAACAGTGTTGTTAGTTAAACAACCATTCAATCAGGAGAAAAGAGTCCATGTCATTAATTGGAAAAGTAGCCGTAGTGACCGGTGGCGGAAGCGGAATAGGGCGGGCCATCAGTTTACAGTTGGCGAATGACGGTGCTGCAGTATCAGTGTGGGATCTAAACGCAGAAAGCGCAGAACAGACCGTTGCCATGATCGTAGACGCGGGTGGTAAAGCGATCGCTTGTGCAGGCGACGCCTCAGCAAAGGCAGATATCGCGCACGCAGCTGCAGCAACTCGCCAAGCGTTCGGACCCATTTCAATCTTAGTGAACAATGCGGGCATTTCATCCTTCACACCATTCATGGATATCTCAGAAGAGATGATCGATCGTATCATGGCAATCAATATTAAAGGCCCTATGCTGTGCTGTCAGGAAATCATCCCTGATATGCTCAAGGACGGTTGGGGCAGAATCATTAATATCTCATCGTCCAGCGCTCAAACCGGTGCACCGATGATGTGTCACTATTCTGCTTCCAAAGGTGGTGTTATTGCCTTCACGAAATCGCTGGCAATAGAGCTTGCTGCAAAAGGAATCACGGTCAATAACATCCCTCCCGGGTTTATCGATACGCCCATGTTGAGACAGTCTCCCGTTGATATGGAAAAGCAGATTGCAGCATCCCCCATGAAAAGGGCTGGTGGCTCTGAGGATATCGCAACCGCTGCAGCGTTTCTGGCATCCGAACAGGCCGGCTATATCACCGGTCAAACCCTAGGAGTAAACGGTGGAAGGGTCATGCCCTAGAACCCTAATGCCCTCATAATTAAGGCTTTTTAGGGTGAGCGTCTACGACGCCTTGCTTCAACATATAAAACAGTATTCTGTATTTACAATATTCGGCAATCGTGGCACTGTTTTGAAACCCAACGAATCGTCGGATCAAAGCCCAATAAAAATAAAGGGAACGGAAAATGAAGTGTAATACGACCAACGTGCCACCGGCTGCGGAAATTGACATCCCGGCATTAGAAGAAAAATACCGGCAGGAACGAGAATTACGGGTCAATCCTAAAGGCCAAAAGCAGTATGTGAAGCCGGTGGATGACTTTTCCGAGTCCTACGAGGTCGATCCCCACACACCGTTAAAAGAACGCGATGCCATTGTTGAAGATATCGATGCCGTGGTTTTGGGAGGAGGCTGGTCCGGTTTACTTGCCGGAGTTCATTTAAAGAAAGCAGGCGTGACCAATTTCCGCAATATTGACCACGCTGGCGATTTTGGTGGTGTCTGGTATTGGAACCGTTACCCGGGCATTCAGTGCGACAATGACGGCTACTGTTATCTTCCTTTGCTGGAAGAAATGGGCTACATGCCACCGAAGAAGTTCGTCGATGGTTATGACATCTACGATTACATTCGCAGCATCGCGGACCGTTTCAACCTATATGAGAAAGCACTTTTTCATACCATGGTCAGCGGGCTGAAATGGGACGACGGCATTAAACGTTGGCGTGTAACCACAAACCGAGGCGACGAAATTAGGGCCCGTTTTGTTGTTATGGCAAACGGTTTACTGAATATCCCTAAATTGCCGGCGATTCCGGGCATTCACGAATTCAAAGGTAAAATGTTTCATACCGCACGCTGGGATTATGACTACACCGGTGGTAGCTATCGGAACCCGCAGCTGGATAAATTGGCAGACAAGCGCGTGGCCATCATCGGGACCGGTGCCACAGCCATTCAAGCAGTGCCATCGTTAGGCAAGTACGCTAAAGAACTTTATGTTTTGCAACGTACACCTTCAACGATCGACGAACGTACTAACCCACCTACTGACCCCGAATGGGTTAAAACCCTGAAGCCTGGTTGGCAGGATGAACGCAAGGCCAATTTCCAGCGCGCAGCCATTGACACCTTTCAGCCCGGTGATCCAGATTTGATTTGCGATATCTGGACCGAGCTTAACCGCAACTTGGTCGCGGAATTTGATCAATCTGGCTGGCCAACTTCCCCAGAAGAATACCTGGCACACCGTAACGTCATGGATTTCAGGTTGATGGAACGGCTTCGCCAAAGGGTAGATGCTCTCGTCGAAAACAAAGAAACGGCTGAAGCATTGAAACCTTGGTATCGCTTTCTTTGCAAGCGGCCTTGCTCCAACAATGAGTTTTACACTACCTTCAACAAACCCAATGTCACTTTGGTGGATGTGTCCGCTACCCGTGGCGTGGAATGCATGACCGAAAAGGGGTTTGTCGCCAACGGTAAAGAATACGAAATCGATTGCATGATGTTTGCCAGCGGATTCGAAGTGACCAGTGATCTGGATCGGCGCTGGGGTATCGAAACCATCGAAGGTCGAGATGGGGTATCTATTTACAATCACTGGGCTGATGGCTATGAAACCCTTCACGGTATGATGAGCCGCGGTTTTCCAAACCAGTTTTTCGTTGGTTTTTATCAGGGGGGATTCAACGCGACCACAACGGAAACGTTTAGCCGCCAGGGCCAGCACATCGCCTACATCATTAAAGAAGCGCTGTCTCAGGGTGCCACGTCAGTAGAGCCGAGTCAGGAAGCTCAGGATGCTTGGGTTAGGCATGTGCGCGAAACGGCTATAGACATTTCACAGTTTCAAGAGGAATGTACACCTAGCTATTTTAACAACGAGGGCGAATCTCAGGTTGATAGTAACGGCGAAAAGAAATTTCGCTGGTACCTGGGTGAATCCTACGGCCCTGGTTGGGATGCATTTCAGAAGTTAATGCAGGAATGGCGTGATAAAGGTGACTTAGAGGGCTTGGTTGTAGGAAAAGATTAAAATTATTTTCTTAGCCAAGTAGACACCACGCTCAAAGAAATTAATTCTCGCAGGAGAATAGTATGAATAATAAGGCTGATTTTAATCCCGACAATCTGATTCAAGTAGAGGATCTATCCGAACCTTTGACGTATTCGGCAGAAGCGTTTACAAGCCGGGAATACGCACGCGAAGAAGGCGACAAGATTTGGGCCAAAGTATGGCAGCATGCCGGGCGCGTAGAAGAAATTCCGGAAGTGGGTAATTTTATAACCTATGACGTACTGGATGATTCCATCATCATCGTCAGAGACACTCCTGATACCCTGAAAGCATTTTACAATGTCTGTTCACACCGAGGACGACAGCTGGTTGATAAACCGGAAGGCGGCCATAGTGCCTGTGGTAAAAAGCAGAATTTCGTTTGCGGATACCACGGCTGGACCTACAACCTGGAAGGCAAGTGTACAAGAATTCTGGATAAAGATGACTGGAAGGGTGCACTCAACGATGCACGAACCCATCTCAATGAAATTAAAGTCGATACCTGGGGTGGCTGGGTCTGGATCAATATGGACCCTGATTGCGTTCCGCTGCGCGAATATCTTGAACCTGCCGCAGGCCTATTGGATCAGTTTGAGTTTGAAGAAATGCGTTACCACTGGCGTCAGTGGATAGTCTTTGATTGCAATTGGAAGACGGCGCTGGAGGCTTTTATGGAGCCTTATCACGTTGAAGGCACGCATCCTCAGCTGTGCGTTTATGGCGATTTCTATGCCTGGAGTAAGGCTCAGGGCTTACACGGCCATGACGGATTTGATTCAAAAGACCCGAATGACACGTCCGCTGCAACCACCACTGTTACGCGAGCCGGTAAGGGGCCTGATGCACGCAAAACCATCGCCCAGATGCAGCAGGACTTTTGGGAAACCATACGCGGCAGTACTACTCCGACGCTGGTCAATGCAGCACAACGGTTGGTTGACGAGTTGCCCGAAGACACACCACCCGAAGAGGTGCATGAGCATTGGTATGAGTCCGCTAAGCGCGATGACGCGGCTCGCGGCGTGATCTGGCCGACGATTGATCCTGAAAAGCTGGCCAAAGCCGGGCTGGCTTGGCATATCTTCCCGAATATGTCCTTCATCCCCGGACTGACTTTTGCGCTGGGTTATCGAGCACGCCCCTATGGAGACGACCCCAACAAGTGTATTTTCGAAGCTTATGCGCTGGAGCGGTATCCAAAAGGAGAGGAACCCAAGACAGAATGGGTTTACGCTGAGCCTACCGAAGAAAAATGGCGCAAAGTATTAGCGCAGGACTTCTCCAATATGGCGGCAGTGCAAAAGGGCATGCGCAGTCGTGGTTTCCGTGGCGCGTTACCTAACCCTCATCAGGAGCAGAAGATTACTAACTTCCATCGTAATCTGGCCCGCTTTATGAGTCGGGGTTCACCGCAATTGCTCGATAAGTAGAATTGAATGCGGATATGGAATTAAAAATGCGCCCATGGAATTGTCTGTGAGCGCACAAAGTATTTACGGGATGCAGAGGGAATCTATATCCTGGTAGTCGCTTTTTAATATCAGGTATCCGCGCACTGCAATATCTTATGCAGCACAAATAATCATAAAAAAGGATTAATAATATGCGCGAACAACTCAAATTCTATATCGATGGAAAATGGACAGATCCAGCCGAAATGAAAACGCTGGACGTCGAAAACCCCGCCACTGAAACGGTATGCGGGAAAATAGCGCTAGGTTCCGCAGCCGATGTGGACGTTGCGGTAAAAGCAGCCCGCAAAGCTTTTGCCAGTTGGTCGCAAACCAGTACCGCCGATCGGGTAGGGATCTTGCAAAACATATTGGCGGAATATCAGAAACGCGCCGGCGACTTGGCGGCTGCACTAACCGAAGAAATGGGTGCACCCAGCTCATTGGCGAATGGCTTTCAGGTGGGTCTTGGTGAGGGACACCTATCGACCGCCATTGATGTGTTACAAAAGTTCCGGTTCGAAGAACAACGGGGCGCGACATTAATAGTGAAAGAGCCTATCGGGGTTTGTGCGCTGATCACTCCGTGGAACTGGCCGTTAAACCAGATTGCCGTCAAAGTGTTTCCCGCGCTGGCGACCGGCTGCACCATGATACTTAAACCGTCCGAGATTGCGCCATTCACCGCTCAGATCTTCGCCGAGATTCTGCACGCTGCAGGTGTACCGGCAGGTGTATTCAATCTCATTCAGGGTGATGGACCCGGGGTCGGCGAGGCGCTGTCCGGGCACCCCGACATCGATATGATTACCTTCACCGGTTCCACCAGAGCCGGTGTTGAAATTGCCCGCAATGCCGCGCACTCGGTCAAACGCGTCACTCAGGAATTGGGTGGGAAAAGCCCTAATATAATTCTGGATGACGAGGCGTTTGCTACTCACGTTGCAGGCAGCGTAGCGGGCATGATGGCCAACTCGGGCCAAACCTGCAGTGCAGGCTCTCGCATGCTGGTGCCAAACGCGCGCATGCAGGAAGCCATGGATATTGCCCGGGAAGCGGCATCGCAGGTCACGGTCGGTGATCCAAATACCGATGTGGCAATGGGGCCGGTGTCGTCAAAAGTTCAATTCGAAAAGATTCAAGGCTTGATACAAAAAGGGATCGATGAGGGCGCAACCTTGGTTGCCGGAGGCACGGGACGGCCGCAAGACCTGGAAGTCGGGTATTATGTGAAGCCCACCGTATTTGCCAATGTAACCAACGACATGACCATCGCTCGCGAAGAGATATTCGGCCCAGTCCTCTGCATATTAGGTTATGACAGCGTAGAGCAAGCCATCGAAATAGCCAATGATACAGAATACGGCCTGGCCGGATACGTAGCCGGAGCCGATTTGGACAAGGCGAGGGCAGTTGCACGCCAGATTCGCGCAGGTTGGGTATCCGTTAATGACGGATTCGATTTCAATTGCCCTTTCGGTGGCTATAAGAAAAGTGGTAACGGTCGTGAATGGGGCGAATTCGGTTTCCATGATTTTCTGGAAATCAAGGGCATCCTGGGTTACTCACCTGAACCGACTTAACAACAAGAACCGCATATTAGCTATCTAGCACTACCCTGGAAAACAATAAATATGAAGACGAAGTATCAGTTTGGCTTTCAGTTAACATCGATATTAGCAGTGTTTGCAATTTCGACTTTAACACAGGCTCAATTGCCTGCCTCAAGCACGTCAGTAGTGGATCAACACCAGCTTGGCAGCAAGTATTCTCCACTCAAGCAAGTGACCAAAAAAAATGTAGCAGACCTGGAAGTCGCTTGGGAATACCACACCGGTGACGGGGCAAATCCGAAACCGAACTCCCTGACCTCTTTCCAGGATCAGCCGAGTTTGATCGAAGGTAACCTGGTGGTGTGCAGTACCAATCGCCGGGTTATTGCGCTCGATCCGAAAACGGGCGAAGAGCGCTGGGTGTTCGATCCGAAGGACCCGGAAACCGGAATGAAAAAATGCCGTGGCGTTGGTAACTGGGTTGATTCGGAAGCAGCGGATGACGCAGTGTGTAAGTCACGTATATTTCTCGGCACAGCCGATTATCGGCTAATTGCATTGGACGCAAAAACCGGCAAAAAGTGTGCAGATTTTGGGGACGGTGGTCAGGTTAAAATGCCCATCGACAAGCCTGAGATTTTCACAGGTGAAGTGGTATCCAATTCCCGCCCGGCCATCGTTAACGATGTGGTGGTAGTAGGCTCAGCAGTTGCCGACAACCAGCGGGTAGAAGCGCCAAGCGGACGGGTATTAGCGTATGACGCCCGCACCGGTAAACCAGCCTGGCAATTCGACCCGCTGCCCCGTGACAAATCCGATCCTGCAGGCAAAAGCTGGGCTAAAGGCACGGCAGAAGGTTTCGGCGCCGGTAACGTCTGGGCATCCATGTCAGTCGATCAAGAGCTGGATCTGGTCTATTTGCCAACCTCCAGTGCTTCCAGTGATTTCTATGGTGCTGAACGTGCCGGAGACAATCACTACTCGTCTTCCATCGTTGCGTTACGGGGTAAAACAGGTGAGGTTGCCTGGCACTTTCAGTTCGTGCATCACAATGTGTTCGATTACGACACCCCCTCACAGCCTTTACTGATTGACTACCCCCACAATGGCAAAATGGTCCCCGCACTGGTGCAGAACAATAAAACCGGACTGGTTTTTGTCTTTAATCGTGAAACCGGCGAGCCACTCGTACCCATTGAAGAGCGGCCGGTTCCTCAGAACGGAAAAGTAAAAGGTGAAGTCCTGTCACCCACTCAACCTTTTCCGGTAGGTATGCCCGCGTTGAACCCTTTAAGCTTCTCTCCCGAAGACGTATGGGGATTCACTTTTCTGGACGAATGGTTGTGCAAGCGCAAAGCAGAAGGGCTTATCTACGGTGACGTATTCACTCCCCCCAGTGAGCAGGGAACCATATTTTTCCCCTCCGTTGGTGGAGGCCCGAACTGGGGTGGCGGTGCTTATGATCCGAGAAGCAACCTGATGATTGTACCGTCTAACCGAATCCCGACTATTGTGACCATGGTGCCTCGTGAAAAAGCGGTCTTCAAAGAAGGTCAGGCGATCGAAGCAACATCTGAAATGATTTTCCCCGTGGAAGGTTCGCCTTATGTACCAAAGGTGCAAGGTCTGCTTTCGATCTTTGGTGCACCTTGCTCCAAGCCGCCCTGGGCTGCATTGACCGCGGTAGATATGTCTACCAACAAAATTGCCTGGGAAGTACCGTTGGGTAGTGTCGATAAAATGTCGCCGTTGCCGGTTCCCTGGGATCTGGGTATGCCCGGCGCGGGAGGCCCTCTGGTCACTGCAGGCGGACTGGTTTTCATCGGTTACTCACTGGATGACACCCTGAAGGCATTTGATCTCTCTACGGGTAAGCTGTTATGGGAAGGGGATTTGCCGGCAGCGGGTACTTCTGTGCCTGTCAGTTATGAAGTGGATGGCGAGCAATTCATTGTCATTCCCGCCGGTGGTCACAGCATGTATCAATCCACCATGGGTGATTCGGTTATGGCCTTCAAGCTCAAGGCAAAAACTCAATAAGTTGTTTAAATGGATAGCTGCCCTCGGGTGGCTATCTTTCCCTTCATAGCTTAACCTGAACCACTCACCTCACCATCTCCCCGTAACGACTGTAAACTACTCCACTTATGATCCTGTTAATTGCACGAATTGTCGATGAGATGGTTCTGAATGGCGAGAATGCGACAACAGTGTTGACTAGTATTACCTGAACCAGCAGACTAAGGATCTCAATTCATCCTAGATAGTAGCGAGAGACGATTAGTATGTTTTCCGGAATCCAGATTAACAAAGACGACGCAGGTCAGACGGTAGAAGTTGTACAGATAGAAGAATCACAGTTGCCGGAAGGCAACGTCACTGTACAGGTTGAATGCTCCACAATGAACTACAAAGATGGCCTCGCTATTACAGGCAGTTCACCCGTGGTTCGCAAGTTCCCGATGGTGCCCGGTATCGACCTGGCTGGAGTTGTTTGTGAAAGCAGCCACCCGGACTGGAAAGAAGGTGATCGCGTGGTCCTAAATGGCTGGGGTGTCGGAGAAGCTCATTGGGGCGGTTTGGCACAAAAAGCGCGATTGAACGGCGATTGGCTGATACCTTTAAACAGTGCGTTTACCAGCCGTCAGGCGATGGCGATCGGTACCGCAGGTTACACCGCTGCACTTTGCGTAGATGCTTTGGTTAATTACGGTATCACTCCAGATCAAGGCGAAATCCTGGTAACCGGCGCAACTGGCGGTGTGGGTAGTGTAGCAGTAATGTTGTTGGCCAAAGCGGGTTACACCGTCGTCGCCGCAACCGGCAAAACCTCTGAAGAAGCGTATCTGAAAAGCCTGGGTGCGTCTGCCATCGTTGATCGAGCTACCCTGTCAGAGAAAGGCAAGCCGATGCAGAAAGAACGTTGGGCAGGGGTCATCGATTCAGTAGGCAGCTTTACTTTAGCCAACGCTTGTGCCCAAACGAAATACTGCGGTGCCGTAGCGGCGTGTGGCCTGGCTCAGGGCGCAGACTTTCCCGCTACCGTGATGCCGTTTATTCTCCGTGGTGTGGCCCTGTTGGGTGTCGATAGCGTAATGGCACCGAAAGCTCGACGAATGGCAGCATGGGATCGTCTGGCCAAAGACCTTGATGTTTCGGTGCTGGAAAGTGTTATAGCTGGTGAAGTAGGGCTTGCAGACGCTGTCGCGGCTGCCACCGATCTTCTGGAAGGCAAGATCCGCGGCCGATTGGTTGTAGATGTAAATAAATAACGCGCCTGATTGAAAACGGGACCATCCTGTATGGTCCCAATAATTCCGGGCGCATTCCGATACAATAAAAAACGGAGTTCGCTCGTATGACGGCAGCCACGAAAAATGAAGGTGAAGTACAACTCGATTTAAGTGAATTAGATAAATGGGTGGGCAAAGACGTCGTTTTTGCAGAAATGTGGGATCCCTGCAACGCAACCGATATCCGCCGTTGGGTACAAGCGATGGATTATCCCAATCCTTTGCATTGGGATGAACAATTTGCCAACTCATCCAAATTCGGCGGAATTGTCGCTCCCCAATCTTTTACTGTGGCCATGGATTATGGTCATGGTTGTCATCCTTCCTGCGTTGGAAATATTCCGGGTTCTCACCTGATCTTTGGTGGTGAGGAGTGGTGGTTTTACGGAACGCCGATCCGACCCGGTGACAAACTTACGCAAAAACGTCGCTTTGATGGTTACGACGTAGCGGACACCAAATTCGCTGGGCCGACCCTGTTTACCCGCGGTGACACCGTTCACCACAATCAACATGGCGCACTGGTCGCTAAAGAGCGTGCTACAGCCATTCGTTACCTGGTAGACGAAGCTAAAAAGCGCGGCATGTACGACAAGGAAAAGCGTTCTCCAAAAAAATGGAGCGCCGAGGATTTAGAAGGCATCAACAAATTGCGTATGGATTGGATTCTTTCCAATCGCGAAGGTATATCGCCGCAGTTCAAAGCCGTTAACGTTGGCGACAAGCTGCCACGCCGGGTGATTGGACCGCATTCGGTCGTCACCTTTGCACTGGAATGTCGTGCTCACCGTCAAAACATCTGGGGAACATGGCGCTGGAACGTACCCGAAGGTGTCCACGATCCTGCTACGGATGATGCCGGTTTTTCTGAAAAGATGTCCTATGACTTTGAAGCGCGCAAAGTAGATCCTCGCCAAGCAGATGGTCTTTTCCATGGCCCTTCCAGCGGACATATAAATTCAGATAAGGCAGAAGAAATCGGTATGGGCGGTGCCTATGGCTACGGTGCTTCCATGAACGCTTGGTTCGTTGATTACATTTCATATTGGGCCGGACACAACGGCTTTGTATGGCATTCCAAATCCCAGTTCCGCAGCCCGGCGTTTGAAGGCGATGTCACATTCCTGGACGGTGAAATTATCGATAAGATCGAAGTTTCACCTTATGGTGCACCTGTGGTACAGATTAAAGTGAAGCAAACCACCCAAACGGGTGAAGTCATTCTAACGGGTATCGCTGAAGTGGAATTACCCTATTAATTTTCAAAGCAAGGGTGACCTTCATGAGTAAAAAAAGAGCCATAGTGGGAGACCTCTCGGTCTCCCTGGTTCGCGGTATGCCGCTCGCTGAAGAAGCGGGCATGGGTGCGTTGACCATTCCAGGCTATCTTAACGAAGTTTGTAAACGATACGGAGACCAAGAAGCCATCGTAATTCACACCCCGCAGGGTGTGGTGAGATGGAGCTACAACGAGCTGCGCAAGCATTCTGTGGATGTTGCCAAAGCCTTGATTGCTGCAGGTGTAGGCAAAGATACCCGGGTCGGCATTTTGATGACCAACCGGCCGGAATATTTATCGATGCTTTTTGGCATCGCATTAGCCGGTGGTGTGTCCGTCGCGCTGAGCACGTTTTCTACTCCTGACGAACTTGAACATCTGCTCTCTGCATCCGCAATTTCCTTACTCGTATTTGAAGACAAAGTACTGAAGAAAAACTTTGCTGCGATACTGACAGAGCTGGAACCGAACATTAAGCAAAGCGCACCCGGCAAACTGGAGTCCACCAAATTCCCGTTTTTGAAACAATTTGTGCGCCTCGACGGTATGACCGGTATCCCGGATGCCAGCACGACTGTACCGGAGGTAAACGCGTTTCAGTCCTGGAATGACTTTATAGCCAATGCCTCGACAGTATCGGACACGGTCGTTGAATCCCGCGCTGCGTCAGTCACGCCCGGTGATGCAGGGGGCCTTTTTTTCTCATCCGGTACCACCAGCTTACCCAAGGGTATTCTGCATTCACAGCAAGCCTTTGCCATTCAATGGTGGCGCTGGCCCCGTGTAATGGGCGTGAAAGAACCGGCTCGAGCCTGGACTGGCAACGGATTTTTCTGGTCGGGTAATATTTCCATGATTGTGGGAGTCGCGCTTTCTACCGGTGGCGCCGCCATACTGCAACCGTTATTCGATGCAGAGGAGGCCGTCAGGCTTATTGAAGCTGAGCGCATCACATTCCTTAATGGCCGGCCACACCAATGGGCACGATTACAAGCGGTACCGGGTTACATTGATGCAGACCTCAGCAGCTTGCGTTACGTCACCCGTGGAGAATTAATCACTGCCCATCCCACCGTCGATACTGACTGGGATTTGCCAATGGCGTTCGGCACCACCGAGACCATGACAATCAACACCAGTTTCGATGCAGACACCTCTGCTGAGGAGTATGCAGGCAGTGCCGGTGTACCATTACCGGGCAACCTGCTGAAGATCGTTGATCCAAACACGCTCGCGCTGATACCAGTGGGTGAACGAGGTGAAATCTGCATTAAAGGACCAACTCTGATGCTCGGTTATATCGGCAAGACACTGGAAGACTGTTTTGACGATGACGGCTATTATTGCACTGGCGACGGAGGGTATGTAGATGCCAATGGGCGTTTATTCTGGGAAGGAAGGCTGAACGACATTATCAAAACCGGGGGAGCCAACGTCTCACCGGAAGAAGTCGATTCAATTATTGCCAAATTTCCAGGCATCAAACGCTCCCAGACCGTCGGCGTTGAACACGACACCCTGGGGGAAATGGTGGTTTCATGCATCGTTGCACTGGAAGGTGTCAGTATAGATACACAGGAACTTTCCGCATTTTTAAAACAAAAACTGGCTAGTTTTAAATTACCACGCAAAGTGCTGTCATTTGCGGAATCCGACTTCGCGATGACGGGGAACGAAAAAGCAAAAGCAAAAGAAATTAAAGCCGCAGCGACTCATCGTTTGAAAGCGGCAGGCGAGCCGGGGGTTGTTTAACTCTCCGGCCTACTGCTAAAAATCAACACTCCGGGGTGGCACTCATATGACAAATTCCTATACCGGAATCAATACCTCTGAACAGTCCACCACCCCTGATTTTTTTTATAGTCTGGATCGTCCCTTGCACTCGCTACCGGACCGCAGTCAAGTGAGTGCAGTGAACCTATACCGTTTCCCGGAGCTCGTGAGCCGCTTAGGTGGTAATTATCGCGATATTCTGGAACGTCACAGCATTAATCCCGAAATACTGACAACCGATAACCGGTTTATCGATTGTCAGCCTTTCGTTGATATGCTGGAGTATTGTTCCTCCCGATTAAATGATCCTTTGTTTGGTCTACATCTAGCGTCAATACAAGATGCAGAAATTTATGGCTGTGTGTCGGTTTTATCCAAGTCTGCGCCAACAGTTCATCAGGGCCTGGTTGATTTAATCGAGTTTTTACCGGTCGTCCATTCGCCCGAAAGCGTGCTTGAGCTGGTTGAAGGCGTATCCACATCGGAGCTGCGCTGGACAGAGCATTCGGATTTCGGCCTGAACGACCAGGCGGATGGGCAGGGATTATTGCTGAACCTCAATCTCTTGCGCTCATTGGCGGGTAAGGATTTTGTGCCGGATTACGTTAATGTATCGGTAAGCAGTTACCAAAAAGCAGGCAACGACATTGAAAAGGCCATAGCCTGTCCGGTACGCGCCAGTCGGGAACGATCTTGTATTGCGTTCCCAACGGCTCTGCTTTATCAACCGTCTATCAATACCAATAATCCGCTATACCATTTGCTAAAAGGTTATCTGGAACGTCTTAAGCATTGTAAAAAGCCTGGACTGCTGAATAAAGTGAATGAATTTATCAGTGCCGGCCTGCTGTGCAATGAGGTTACTATCGATGCCTGTGCAAACCAGCTCGGCCTTTCCCCCCGCATTTTGCAAATGCGCTTGAAATCCATGAACGTGACCTATTCAGATTTGCTGGCTCGCCACCGTTTACAGCGAGCCAAAAGCAAGCTACGTCATTCAGACCTTTCCATCGCTGAAATCGCTGACCTGCTCGGCTACGCCGAAAGAACCAGTTTCGGACGAGCATTTAAACAATGGACCGGTCTTACTCCCCAGCAGTTCAGGAAACAGCACTGAACCGAAACACCCGCTATTCCATCAGCGTAAAATGCCACATTCGTTTCGTTTAACGACTAACCGAAGGTTCACTGCTTCACTACACTGACCCGGAGAATTTCATCAGGGGAAACGCTGCTATGACGACCGATTCGGATGAATTGGCGGATCTGATAGACCGTGAAAAAATACGTAATTGCATAATGGGACTGGCCCGCGGAGAAGACCGGCGCGATGCTCAATTAATCACAGCCGCCTTCTGGGCGAATGCGATGACCGACTTCGGAATATTTAAAGGCAATTTATCGCAGTACCTTGATTGGGTCGTTCCCGGCTCAGCAGCGGTACTGCTCACTCAACATAAGCTAGGCCAAATTTATATTAAGTTGGCAGGTAATGTCGCCCAATGCGAAACCTATGTAACCTCCTATCACCGGGTTAATACGGGTGAAGCGCACCACGATATAACCATTGGTGGACGCTATCTGGATCAAATGGAAAAACGCGAAGGTGAATGGCGAATCAGCACACGCACCATGCTGTACGACTGGTGTCAGAACTTTGGTATTTCGGCGAATTGGGAGCAGGGCTTAATGGGCCAGCCATTCCGTTCAGAGCATTATACAGGTGCGTGCGCTAACGACTTCAGTTACGCGTTTTTTGGTATTAGAGAGTGAAAGCATTATCGGGGAAGGTCGCCGTAGTAACCGGGGCCAGCCGGGGTATTGGTAAAGGAATTGCTCTGGCGCTAGCAGCCGAAGGCGCGACCGTGTACGTTACCGGTAGAACGCTGACGGAAGGCGCCAGCCCTTTACCTGGAACCATAGGGGAAACGGCGGAAGCGTGTAATAGGCGCGGCGGAAAAGGCGTTGCGGTACAAGTAGATCACGGCTGCGATGAGCAGGTTGCGGCGCTATTTGAGAAAGTACGCCAAGAGCAGGGCGCACTGGATATTCTGGTCAATAACGCCTTTGCCTTGTCCGATGACCTGATTAACCCAGAAGGTTTCTGGGAAAAGCCTCTGTCCAACTGGAATATGATGGAGGTCGGCGTGCGCTCGAATTTTGTTTCAGCCTGGCATGCAGCCAACATCATGGTGCCGAAGAAATCAGGTTTGATTGTTGCCATCTCTGGCTATACCGGTGTTGCCTATACCTATGGCGTGGTGTTCGGCACCAGTAAATCAGCAGTTGATCGTATGGCACGGGATATGGCAATCGAGCTCAAGCCACATCAGGTAACGTCTATCGCTTTATGGCAGGGGCTAACCCTGACCGAGCGGGCCAAAATAAATCTGGCGACTAATCCCGAGCTAAAAGGCAGTGCTGCGACACGGCCCGAAGAAGCCTGTTCTACTGAATTCGCCGGTAGGGTGATCGCCGCGCTGGCTCAGGATTCTGCGCTGATAAAACGTTCGGGGGGCACATTTATTACTGCTGAATTAGCAAACCAATACGGCGTAGTGGATATCGATGGCAAGGTGATTCCATCACTGCGAAAGAGCCGTGGGGCACCAATATGGACGCCTATTGAATAGACGAGATTCAGTCATGAATGAACAGTTGCAATTACTTTTGGACAGACAAGATATTTACGATTGTTTGGTGCGCTTCAGTCGTGGCATAGATCGCTTCGATCGCGGAATTTTTCTATCCGCATTTCACACAGATGCCATCATTTCGGCAGGCGTGTTTGTGGGCGACCCGGCTGCACTCTATGAATGGGCAAAAGTCCTTCACGAAGAGGGGCAAGTGGCGACGCAACATAATCTGAGCAATTTCAGTTGCGATATCGACGGAAATACCGCGCATACAGAAACTTACTACCTATTTCTGGGGCGCAATCGCGATCACAGCAACTGGGCAGCGGGCGGGCGTTATATCGATCGCCTGGAAAGAAGGGATCGCCAATGGAAAATCGCGTGTCGTACTAATTCGATAGAGTGGTCCGGTAGCATCCCCTCCATGGACATCCCCTTCGCAAACCTCGCTGACCTTAATAAAAACGGCACGCCCGGCCGCAACACAGACGATCCTTCCTATCACCGGCCACTATCCAATAAGCGGGAAATCCATATTCCCAATTCAATTAAAAGTTTCACTTATTAACAACCGCTCGTGAATCACCTTATGCAGTAGTTGGCCTATGTTATCGGACGAGTCCGGATTTGGGCTGGTTAACCACCACACCAATAGCTCCAAGGTGCAACTCACCGATAAACTGACGCCCAAGTCCGGAGGCAACCAGGAGGTTAGCCCGGTTTGCATTGCCGCATACTCGCGGGACAACAACAAAAGCTCTTGCTTGACTGCATCAAATGCGCCGCCTGTCAGCAACGTTACCCACACAGCTCGATGCGCTCCAACCACTGCGCAAAGGGCCTTGCACGCATCCAATGCGTTTGCGGTACCCATCACGGGTAGCACGGCTCCGATCACCTGATCAATTTGTTCTTTCGCTACATCCTCCAGCAGTGATTCCAAATTCGGGTAATGTCTGAAAAAAGTTGCATACCCGATATCCGCTTTGAAGGTTAAATCACGAACCGTAATATCAGCTAAGGGTTTTTGCCGAAGCATTACAAGCAGTGCTGCCCGAAGCGCCGCACGCGATTTTGTTGACCTTGAATCGGCCGGTTTTCCTGGCATTGGCTTTGTCGAATTCCTCTCCATCTTGCCACCTTACTCAATGCGTGCGTGCAAAACCCGACTTTTATTTGCCTCCAAGCGCCATCATTTTTGATCTGCCCCGCAGGCGGCTTAACATTCAAGGTTAAGCACTATCTTATGATACAGATGGCTCATAAGATACAGGTGAATCATAATAAAACTTCATTCACCGGATAAGAATATGAATGTAAAAGACCTGTTTAAGCGCTCCCCCATACCCACCGACTGGAAAGTGACAACGGAATGGATGAATAAAGCGATTCAGCGACACCATCCCGGTACACACGTTTCTAGTGTCGATCTGGTTTATCGTTCCGATGGCACAAGCAGCCGGGCGCGCTTCGCTTTAACTTACTCCCAAGGGGCGGGGCCGAAAACGGTTTTCGCAAAGAGCAAAGGCAATTGGCTGCGGCGATTTCTGCACGCTATGACCGGCAACGCATTTATTGAAGGCAGGCTTTATGAATCCAAAGTCGCTCTCAATATAGAGCACCCCACATTCTATTATGGAGCAGTGGATCAATGGCGACTAAATGACTTAATAGTGATGGAAGATGTAAGTGAGCGTGGCGCTGTGCTCAATGATGCAACCACACCCTTAAGCTTTGAAGCTGTTGCAAACGGGCTTCGGGAACTGGCTGGATTACACAGTCGCTTTTGGAACTATGATCACAAATCCCACCCGCAACTAAGCTGGGTCAACCCCTGGAAAGCCTCACCTACGTTCCAATTTTTACTGAAATACGGCTGTAAACGGGGTACCTCACGGTTACTGGACTATATTCCAGACCCCATCATCGCGCAGGGGCCAAACATGATGGTCGACGCCTGGACAGACTATCTGGGCAGCGTAAACGAAGGGCCAATGACGTTGTTGCATGGCGACGCACACGTGGGAAACACCTATTTGCTGCCGGATGGGACGCTGGGCTTTTATGATTGGGGGGTTGTTCGTCGCGGGCATTGGTCGTTTGACGTCGGGTATTTTATTATCAGCGCGCTCAGTGAAGAAGATCGGCGAACTCATGCAAAAGACCTGATCGCCATTTACCTGGATGCTTTGGACTTACCGGAAGCCGATCGGCCGGACAGTGAAGAGGCCTGGTGGCGTTTCCGCTGCTCTCCTGCATACGGTCTGGCGATTTGGGTAACCACTGGTGCCGAAGACAATTATCAGCTACCGGTAATTTGCCAAAATTTGTCTAAACGATTTGGTTCAGCCTTCCTGGAATTAGATACTCGTGCGGCACTGGAGGAGCGTAACTCTCGTTAATAGTTATGATCGAAGATTGTTATGAACGATAACGTTCACGCAGCACTTTTTTATCCGGTTTCCCTACCGGAGTTAGCGGCATAGATTCAATAAACACGATTGTTTTGGGGGCCTGAAAAGAACCCTTACGGTCAGCTACCCGCTGAATTAAATCCTCCGGTTCAGCTGTCTCACCTTCGCGCAGCACGATCAACGCAGTGATCGCTTCGCCCCATTTTTCGTGGGGCACGCCAATCACAGCTACCTGCGACACCGCCGCATGTTCCGCGAGGATATCTTCCACTTCCCGAGGATAAACGTTGAAGCCGCCGGTTACGATCATATCCTTGGTACGGTCTATAATGCGTAAGAAACCGTCTGCATCCCGAATCGCTATATCGCCACTATGCAACCAGTCACCGGAAAACGTTTCGGCGGTCAAACCCGGATTATCACGGTAGCCGTTCATTACCAGAGGGCCACGTACACATATCTCTCCGGGCTCACCCTCGGCAACCGGTTGATTATCTGCATCCAGCAATTCCACGTGCAACCAGGGCACCGGTCGGCCGCAACTGGCCAACCGCTGAGGATTGGAAATGTCGTGCTCATGCTTGCGTAAAACAGTCACCGCCATGGGGGCTTCCGCCTGCCCATAGAACTGCATAAACACCGGACCAATCCGTTCAATAGCCTCTTTCAATCTGGCAGGAGAAATCGCCGATGCACCATAGAAAACCGTTTCCAGACTGGATAGGTCAAATTCATCAAACCGGGGATGATCCAGAAGAGCGTAGATCATCGTCGGCACCAACAAAATGCAGTTGATTTTGTAATCCTGAATGGTCTGTAAAACCTGCGCCGGATCGAATGAAGGTAACACCAACATGGTGCCGCCTTTCAATAACGTCGGCAAAAACATCGCCGCGCCGGCATGACTGAGAGGCGTGCAGGATAAGAATCGCAATGAAGCAGGCCATTCCCATTCCGCCATCATAATGGATATGGTTGCCATACCTGTGCGCTGAACACTGGCCAGTGCTTTTGGTTTGCCGGTGGTACCTCCTGAATAACCTAGCCTCAAAATATCATCGCCATCCAACTGTGGGGCAATCAATGGCACAGGACTGAATTGTCGCGCAATCAGAGTCAGATCGTCGGCCAAATCCGATTTGCCGAAAGCGAGCAATTGCAGGTCAGGAACGTGTTCCGCTAAGGCAGCCGCGCGCTCCGAATAGTGTTCCGCGTCGAATACCAATACATCGATATCGGCATCAGTAACAACATGAAGGTGGTCATTAAATCCAGCCAGGGGATGCATAGGGACATAAATGGCTGCACTGATTTGCACCGCGTTGGCCAATATTAAAACTTCAGGCCGGTTAGAGGACAACAAACCGATACGCCAACCTTTGGTTAGACCCAGACTGCGTAAGGCCTGACAAAATTGACTGGTTGAGTCACGAACCTCTCCCACGGAAAGCATCGCACCGCCCAGAATATTCAGCAATGGTCGACCAGGATCTTGGCCAAGCGCATTTACCAGTAAGTCAGGTGCGAACAAGGGTCGGTGGATAATATCCATTTCTAACTCCGCAAAAAAATCAGCTCTAGATGCTATCAAAAGTACCGACTGTATAAAACTTCAAAGAGTAGGAATGATACCTCCGAGCGCAGGTCCTGGCCTTGGTAAGGACCATAGGCGACGTTATTCGGATTACATCCATTGCCCAAATCGGCCGAGCAGGGCGGGTAGTGGGATTTGGAATTCATATAGCCGATGGAAAAATCCAGCGTGTTTTCGCTTTCGAATTCATAGGCAATGCCCACTGAATAAAGGATACCGTCGTTGATAGGGATAAACGCGTTGGGTGTCTCTGAAGGTACCGCAGATGGGCGATTTTCATATCCCAGCCTGAACGCCAGCTTGTCATTGTACTGGTATTCCGTACCCATTCCCCAATAGGTAACATCCTGCAGGTTAAGCTGATAACGTACGCCATTCGGTTCGATTCCATTTTGGCCTCGGTATAACAGCTTATCAGCAATACTGCCGAGCATTAAAAACGCAATATCCCGGTCAAAATTAATCTGGATATCGCTGAACACCGACCACTCTGTCCACTTCACGTCAAAGTTATATTTCCACTTGGGTGTAATCTGAATACTGATCCCGGCACTGGCGTGTTGGGGGAGTTCATATTGCACATTGACCTTTCCACCTTTGCCTTGAGCCTCGGTCTCCGCCACTCCCGGCAGCGGCAACCCCAGTGCACCCGTTAACGCCTGGAATGAGGGCCATAAGCTGCCGTTCATATTATCCAGCAAGACTTGGTTAAAAAACGGGTCGATGGGGAATTCCCAATCGCCATCAAGGTCATTCTTCACCGCGGAATTATAAGACAAGCCAAATGTTATCCACGGCTCCGGGCTCCACAACAAGCCAAAGTTATAACTCATCACGAGCGCCTGATCGGCTTCAATCCGCAGATCACCGTAGCTTATGTACGGGCTGACAATATGGCAAAGATTGAGATCGGGAGTACCCGTTGGCGTACCGTCGTCATTACAGAAGTTGTCTTGGAACCAGGGGTGTCCGTATTGCCACAAAAGAAGATGCGGTTCGCGTGCTGGTAATTCAAGTCCCATACCGGCGTAGCTGAAGTTGAGAGCAAAGCCCACCTGAAGTTCGTCTGATATCTCTATACCAACAGAAGGGGAGAAATAGGTGAGTAGCGTAAATGCGCCGCGTTCCTGAAAAAAGCGGCCGGGATCATCTTCTGCACGATTATAGCCGCTCATCATCGGCGCATATACGTTAGTGGCGAATGTCATGTTACTACCCGGTGGAGAATAGGACGCACCGCCCATCACTCCCCCGGCAAACGGTATATCGATCATTCCCCCCGGCAGCATAACAGTGGGACCTTCAACAGAACTTTTTGAATTGAGTGCTTCGTCATAGAAATACGCTTCGGCTTCTGGTGGAATAACACCATTCGAACCGGGATATTGATATTCCAGCAATTCGTCGATTAAGCCCTGTTGGTATTCGCCGTATCCACCCAGATCATAGTTCGTCTCGAAAAGCCCATAGACGCCCTTGATATGCATCTGGCGACCTTTGAGCCGGGTCAGGCCTGCTGGATTAAAATGGATGGAGTCGATGCCTGGCGGGTCGGCGGTGACCGCATGGCCCAGCCCAAGCGCCTTCGCGTTACCTACAGTCAAACTATCAGTAAATGCCGCGTAGGTAGATGTAGATGCGAACAAAATTAACAACCAAGGGATGCACTTAATGGCCCTGTGCGAGTTACGTAGTACCCTGACTTTTCCATAGATCATATTTAGTCTGACTTTATAATTGTTATTTTGAATGATTATTATTGTGCCAGGCTGCACGAGCACCTGAAATTTCGATGACATGTGCAACCCATAGATAGTAACAATCTATCCGATAAAATATTGTTATAAAATGCTTCCGCAGGCTATATAAATTGTCTGACAAGACCGGACAAACTAAAGAATTAGTCAGGTCGTCCAATCTTTGAGCTTTTTAAAGGCTATACAAAGCGTTTGTTTGTTAAAACATTTTTATTGGACGAAGAAAAGCAGGATGTATTGAGGAAGGGACTTTACAATGTAGCCGAATTGTAGGTAAGTAACGAACGTTATTCGAAGTTAACTCCATTGCGGCCTGATAACCGGTGAAACGATGGTGCGATCATAAATAATTGCCAATTTTTCCACGGAAATCGGATTCTTTTGCTTGAGCCACCAAGCTAACAGTTCGATGGTACCGCTGGTTACCAGAATAACGCCGACTTCTGCTGGCAACTCGTCATCAGCACCTTCCCAGGAAGCGGCAACCTGTAAAGACAGCTTGATAAATTCTTCACGTAATACATTAGCCGCGCCACCGGTCAACAAGGTGGACCACAAGGCTTTATGCTCAGCAACATAACTACACATGGTCAATGCCGCTTTGCCCGAATCGATAGGGCCAAGTACGGGTATGGCCAGCTCAATCAACTGCTTTATTTCAGCCGCAGCAATTTCGTTAAGCAATTCTTCTTTGCCGGGATAATGACGAAAAAAAGTGGTGTACCCCACCGAAGCGACAGCCGCGATTTCCCGAACGGTGATTTGCTCCAGCGATTTTTCATCCAGCAGTTGCAACAACGCTTTTCGCAACGCAACTCGTGTCTGCTGAATGCGGGCATCTTTGGCCGTAGAATAGTCGGCGCGAAAAATTTTACTTTGCGTCATGAAAAGCAAATACCTGCTTCAAATTTCTGTATTGCAAAAGCGGCGTACAGGTACCCCTGTACGCCGTATTACATGTTCGCTGAAAATTGATTATGTACCCTTCAGTCTTCCGGTGCTATTTCCAACGCCAGCCCGTCTAACGCCTCTGACATTCTGATCTGACAAGAAAGACGCGACACTTCCGGTTTACGGTGAAGTGACCCATCCAACAACATATCTTCGTCTTCGCTGACTGGCGGAAGCTGATCGTTAAACTTGGGATCAATATAAATATGACAAGTAGCACAGGAACAACAACCACCGCAAATCGCATCCATGCCTTCAATTCCGTTATCACGGATAATTTCCATCAGGGTTTGATTTACTTCCGCTTCTACTACTTCTATTTCACCGCTGCGGGTGGTTACATTTATCTGGGGCATCAATATAGTCTCTTAACGAACGGGTGTGAATTCAATATAAAGGTTTTTCAATGCACGAAGAGTGTATATCCCCTCGTATGTAAAACGTTGCTCACCGGGTTTGCCATGGTGTTCTTCAGACAATTTTATATCCATCATACGGTCAAGAATACGATTCAGACTCGCGGTAACCTCGGCCTTCGCTAAAGGCATACCGGCACAGGTGTGTACACCACGCCCAAAGCCAAGATGCTTACGCGCATTGGGGCGATCCAAGCGCAGTTCAGTGGGTGCCTCAAATTCCCGAGGGTCACGATTACAAGCACCATACAGCAAAGCAACATGAGTTCCGGCTTTGATTTCAACACCGGCTACAGTCGTGGTTTTGACCGCTAGACGGTGGGCACATTTGACCGGCCCTTCGTAACGAACCACTTCTTCAATGAATGCCGGAATCAAAGAACGGTCATTCCTGATCTGGGTCTGTAGTTCCGGGTTTTCACATAGAACCCGTAACGAGGCTCCCAGTAAGCGCGCGGTGGTATCCTGGCCGGCACCAAACAAAAAGGCCGAAATCCACACCAGATCGAAAACCTCGGGCGTGCTGCCGTCCGGAAACTTGTCATGAGCGAACTTGCTCAGTATATCGTCTTTTGGTGAATCACGCCGCTCCGCAAGATATTCACCAAAATATTCAAACAGGAAGCTCATGCCCAGCACCTGGGAATCTTCGTAGCTGACTTCTTCGCCGACGGTTCCGGGTGGTGGTCCCAACTTTTCACAGAATGCAATGCGGTCATTTTCCGGTATACCCAACAAATCCGCAATAACCAGGGTAGCAAAAGGCGTAGCGTATTCAGCAATAAGATCGCAATGCCCTTTGTCAGCAAAATCATTGATCAGTTTATCGGTAAGATCCCACATGTACTCTTCATTGGCTTTCAAACGGGTGGGGGAAAACAACCCCATCATCAGGGAACGGTGATTAGCGTGCTCCTTACCGTCTTTACAAACCACCAGCCCGGTGGCAATCAATTCATCGCGATGGGCCTCCAATTGCTCGGTGATATCGTCACCTTCCGGTTCAAAAGGCAGGTCTGGGTTGGGGCCCGTCGCCGCATTGGCAGAAGAAAACGTCTTGGCATCATTGATAATTGCCAATGCCTCTGCATATCCGGTGACCGCGAGAACGTTCTCTCGGGGAAGTTGAGCGATCGGGCCTTTGCTGCGCAGGTATTCAAAATAGGGGTAGGGGTTCTCTACCAGTGCGGGGTCGGTATAGAAATCAACGGTTTCAAAATTGGTCATGTGTCCCTCTCATTTTATTGTATTGGCTTTTTAGGGCTCATTGCCGGGAATCGGGCAGTCAAATCTCAGCAATTGCTGCTATTGGTCATATCCATTCGTGGCATTGAATCTAAAGATATGAAACTGTGTGGTTCATATTAATTGGATGGTCGCCAAAGTCAATAGTCCTGATTTTAGAATTTGCAAAGAAAATGAATTAGGTGAGGCAGGCAGGTAAACCGTGCCCGGAACGACACGGATATAGCAACCCAGAAAACGTTGTCGGGACTATTGCGGGTCGGGTTGGGATGAATCGTTCAACAACGCTTTGATCGCAGCAACCAGCTCCAGTGGGTATTCCGCCATAATATGGTGTCCCGCCCCGGGAACAATCAGCAGTTTACCGCCATTTGGAAAATGGCTGAGCACCCTCACTGGTTTATTCTCAACATTCAGGAAACTATTCTCGCCATAGATCATATCCACTTTAGTGCTGACAGCCTCCAGAATTTCCGGATATTCTATCTCGCCTGAGTTGATGCAGGCAGCGTCCGCTTTCCAATGCCATCCCCGGTCGTCTCCGGTACAGGAGTGGTAACCAATATAATAGACCAGGGCATCAATGTAGTCCGGCCGTGGCGGCATAAGCCGGAAGCGGGCGGCGCATTCAGCACGAGAGGGGCTGAGTTTATGGGCACTCTTGGGCTGCAACTTCCGGATCAGGGGTTCCGGTGGCAATCGCACATTGGAATCCACCACGATACCGTGACGGAATAGATGCGGTGCTTCACCCATTGCCCGAATCGCCTGGGCACCGCCATAGCTGTGACCGACCACAGTGACCGGTTGCAATTGATTGCGCTCAATACACCCCACAATGGCGCGGGAGAAACACGACTGGTTGTACTCAGGGGGAGGATCGCTATCACCCATCCCAGGCAAATCAATCGCTACAACACGATAATGATCAGCAAAAAACGGCGCCAAGAAACTCCACCAATGGGCATGCGCACCATAACCGTGTACCAACATCAGCGTAGGTAACTCTGTACGTTCCCAATTCCACGCAAGCATATGAATCGACTTGCCGGCTACTCGGGTAACGATCGATCGACCCGGATGGTTCAGATTATCCAGAAACCATTTTGGCGAACTTTCGCGGGGCTCAAAGGTTTCCGCGCCCATTGAACTAACCTCTTTCAAACTACTGGACTCCCTACCTTGATTGTAAAAGGTAACCGATTTGGTTTTTTAGAAGTGCTGCTGGAAACTCAGTTCAAACAGCATCGCCTCTACTTTGGTTTTAATATCCTGCCCCATGTAAACCGGGTACACAACATCGTTCGGGTTACAGGCATTCCCAAGCGGCGCGGAGCACGGCGGGAAATGCGTTTCAGACAATAAATACCCAAAAGCAAAATCGATATGCCGTTGCTCCTCTAGATCATAACCAAATCCAACAGAAATCAATTTAGCATCGTTCATCGGTATAAAGGCATTGGGCGCGGTTTCCGGTACAGCGGACGGGCGATCTTCAAAACCGGCGCGCAGCACCAGGCGGTCGCTGTATTGGTACTCGGTGCCCATGCCCCAGTAACCGACATCCTGCAGACCCAGTTTATAGGCAACCTTATTCGGGCTAATCCCGTTTCGGCCACCGGTACCAACCTGGTCAGCCAGAGCCCCCCACATCAATAAAGGCACATCCACACCAAAATCAAGATCAATATCACTAAAAGCAGACCATTCGGTCCAACGATAGTCCAAATTGTATTTCCAGCGGGGAGTAATCTGAAGACTTAAGCCCACATTCCATCGCTGCGGCACTTCATAGGACACGGTGAGCGGCCCTGTGGATTGATCAGCTATCTGCTGCGCTGTTGGCAGCTGAATACCCAGCGCACCTAACCCGTTAACGATTTCATTCCAACCGGGGCTGCTTTGAAAATTCACCAGAAAGGTTTTGAAAGGATCGTTTACAGGCCAGTTGAATTCGCCGTCCATTTCCACATCGATAGCGGAATTATAGGACAAGCCTAACGTCAACCAGGGAGCCGGTTGCCATAACATACCCATGTTGTAACCAAGAACCAGATTATTATCCACTTCAAAATTTAGGTCTGCGTATTGCGAATAGGGCGGTACTTCAGTACAAAGATCAATGGCTGTTCCCGTCAGGGAATTGCTTTCGTTCACTGTGCCATCTTCATTGCAGAAATTTTTCTGGATAAATGGGGAGCCTAGAAAAAAGATCGCAATATGAGGCTCTCTAATCGGTAATTCCATACCCATTCCCGCATAATTGAAATTTACGGAGGCGCCCACAGAGAGCGTATCTGAAATTTCAAAGGCGACCGTAGGCGAGAAATAGGTAATGACAGTAAACGCCACCCGTTCCTGTGCAAATCGCCCGGTATCCGTTTCCGAGCGGCTGAAACCGTTCATCAGCGGCGCATACACATTGGTACCGAAGGTAAACCGGCTGCCTGGAGGATTATAAGAGGCGCCGCCTGAGCCGCCGGCACCAATAGGTAAATCTACCATTCCCCCCGGAAGCATAATGGTGGGACCACCCTCGGACTCACTTTTCGAATTCAAAGCCTCATCATACGCGTAAACTTCCCAAGGGCTTCTGTTGTGAGTCAGGTTGCCGTTGCCATCTTCATATTCTTTATATTGCTCACGGTAGTTGTCATGCACACCCTGCGTATATTCTCCGTATTCGCCGAATTCCATCTCTGTAGAAAACACGCCGACAATGCCTTTTACATACATTTGCCGACCTTTGAGGCGCGCTAAGCCAGCCGGGTTAAAATGGATAGAATCGATATCCGGTGGATCTGCCGTTACCGCATGTCCGAGTGAAAGGGCTTTCGGGTTGCCAATCGTGATGCTGTCAGTAAAGGATGCATAAGTTGGTCTGGCGATGAAAATCAGTCCCAGCAGCAAACAACAGCGAAGAATCGACGTTGATTTAGCTTGGCCCACAGAAGATGCGATTTCATAAGACATTTTATACCTACTTATTATTTTTTTATGAAACACCTAAACTTATCAAGCGGAATTCCTACTGCTTAGATGTTAATTTTAAAAGGCTATTTCAATCTAACCTGTTCGGTCGCGCACGCAATACTGCAGTGGTGTATTTTTGTCTATTACCGCTACAATTTGTCTGAAACCGCAATTTTTTGTCTAAAGGCACCGGAAATTATTTTATATAATGAACGCCGCGCTCCGATATTCAATATGCAGAATTTCATATACAAGCAAGACACCAAATAAACTTAGAAAAGATATGAAACAACCGACTTATTTTCTAAATTATTAGCTAAATTAAGCTAACAACACTCAGCCGATAACATTACTTCGCCTGAATTAATTGCATGGTACTAGCCGATCGGCTAGCATGGAATACCTGAATAATAATCGCAATCAAAAAATAACAAAAATGGCAGAGTGATATGAGTAGACAGGGTCAGGCAATTTTATTGTGGAGCACGCCTTTTGCTGGGGCATTTTTCCTTGCCGCATTTTTCATGTTCCCCGGATTCAACCCTCCATTGTCCCCAACCATGACGCCAGAGGAGGTCGCTGCGTTTTTCAAAAGTAACGTGGCGTCCATACGTGGCGTCGCTATTTTTTGTAATATCATCTGCGCAACGTTAGTGCCTTTTTTTGCCATCATCGTTGTGCAGATGTTACGGGTTATCAATTCCAGCCCTATTTTCGCCTACTCTTATCTCATTTCAGCCGCGGTCGGTCTTACCGCATTTATTCTGGCAGACTATTGTTGGGCCATGGCGGTATTCAGACCTGATCGGGACCCTCAGTTAATCAGCTTGTTGAACGACATGGCCTGGTTCTTTTTTATCACGCCGGTGGGACTTCTGGTGGTGCAAAACCTGTGTTTGGCTTTAAGCATTTACCTGGACGCCAACCCTACGCCGGTATTCCCACGCTGGGTTGCACATTTCAATGTCATTACAGCCCTGCTAATGGTTCCGGGTGCCTTCGCCATAGTCAGTAAAGTTGGCCCCTTCGCATGGGATGGCAGTCTCTCCTTTACCTTGCGCCTGGTAACATTTGCAATCTACGTAGCCGTTATGTTTTTTGTGATTCTGAATATTTTCAATCGCGATGTCGCGGAAGAGGGCGTTGCTGCATGAGCGCCCCCATAACAGCCGACGTCCCAACGACCGAGCAATTGAATAGCGTGGTACCGAACAAGCTAAAATGGTACCGCAACAAGAAGTTAGACCAATGGATCTGTTTCTGGACGGTACCGTTTTTTTACACCTTGTTCGGCATCATATTTGTGCCCTTAAGCTGGATGATGCCGCCGCGCTCGCCAAACAACGAGCTCGCTCAGATTGTCGAATTCATGCAGTCACAGAATTTACTGATCGCTACGACGCTGCTGATTCTTTCTATCGGGCTGGCCGCGGTAGCCAACGCCTGTTACGCCATTCAGATGCGACGTATGTCAGTCAGCCCGGCATTTCGGATCGCTTTTATTATGGGGTCGGTTGCTGGCTGTATAGTAGGGTGTTTGTTCCCGATGTTTTGTTTTGGATTGGGTGCATTCAGGCCGGATTACGATCCCAAAATTCTGGCTATGCTATATGACTTTGGCTATCTGTCGTTTATCGGTTCGTTGGGCTGCTTTTGTATCATGTGGTCGATGCTGGGTCTTGCCATCATACTCGATAAAAACCGAATTCTTCCCAAGTGGCTTGGTTACTATACGGTATGGCAATACATGACTGAATTGTTTGCCGCTACCGTTTGGATCGCCAAAACCGGCCCTTTTGCGTGGGATGGGGTAATGGCTTTCTGGTTTAACATGGTGCTGTATGTTCCGTGGCAAATAATTATCTACTATCAAATATTCCTGGCCATTAAGAATCAACCGGACAGCGAACTTGGGAATGCAGATATTGCATCCTCCGGGCCGGCGACTGGAGCAACGGCATGAGCAACGCTCCGGTATTGACCTTTAACGACAGCAAACCCCATTTGCCGGGTGAATCCAGCATGTGGTTTTTTATTGTCGGCGACCTTCTGATTTTCGGTGTCTATTTTGTCGTATACATGTACTACAGAGGCCAGGAACCGGCTCTTTTCCTGCAGAATCAGCAATATTTAAGCCAGGAAATAGGCGTTATAAATACGGTTATTCTTCTAACCAGTTCTTTGTTCGTGGCGCTGAGCACCGAAGCTGCTCGCAAGAACAACAATAGTGAAGCGTTCAAATTGATGGGAATCGCGTTGTTGTTTGGATTGATCTTTCCCTGCCTGAAGATTATTGAGTGGATACCCAAGATCAGTTCAGGGATGACGCCCGGTGAAAACCTTTTCTTCATGTTTTATTACCTTATGACCGGGCTTCATCTGTGCCATGTGATTTTGGGATTAATCATTTTGATGTTTGTAATGCGGGAATTCCGTCCATCACATCAAGCGAATGTCACGTTCGTGGAAACCGGATCCACCTATTGGCATATGGTGGATCTGCTGTGGCTAGTGTTGTACGCATTACTGTATTTGATGAGATAAAGGATAGGACTATATGATCCGGTATATAAAAAATCCTTTAACATTAGTCTGGGCACTATTAACGCTTTCCACCGTTCTATCCTGGTACATTAGCCAGAGCAGCGACGTTGCGTTTCAGATGAACATCTGGATCACCATAAGTGTATTGGTGATAGCGATTATTAAAGCACAAATGGTGATTCGCTATTTTATGGAAGTCCGAATTGCGCCTCGCTGGTTAAAACTAACTATGATATCTTGGTCTGTGATACTTTTGCTTTTATTATTAGTGTTTTATCGGCTAAGTACTTAGTATATCTGAAGGGTTTATGGCTCAATCGCTTCCATCAAAAGATCTCACGTCCTCACAGCTGCGAATTCTTGATGCAGCACGAAATTTGTTTTCGGAACATGGAGTGGGGAGCACGTCCTTACAAATGATTGCCGATGCAGTAGGCGTTTCCAAAGCGGCGATTTATCACCAATATAAAGCGAAAGAAGATATTGTTTATGCAGTAGGTGAACAAATCAATATGGCGTTAGCCATAATGACGTCTATCGCCTTGCAAGAAGCCACCCTGGCGAAACGCAGGGAAGTACTTTTAAACCAGATAATCAATCTGGCTGTTGAAAACAGAACAATAGCAGGCAGACTGCAACAAGACCCCCATTTCCTTAAATTATTCCGAGAGGAGCCCCCCTTTGTCGACGTTATGGCAAAGTTGGAAAACACCTTTATAGGAAACTCACCAAAGCCGGCTTCCCGCGCGGTGGTTGCCATGCTCATCACCGGAATTGCCGGCGCAGTGATGCACCCGATTTGCGACGACCTCGACAACCACGCGCTCCGGCTCCATTTAACAAAAGCTGCAAATGCGCTGATAAAATTGTTGTAGAATAGGGCTAAGAGGTCAGCGGCGTACCGCGTTCATTATACTGAATTCAAATCCGGAGATTTTTAGATGGAAACAGCAATCATAACAGGAGCGGGAAGTGGTATAGGCTTTACCACTGCACAACAACTCTATGACATGGGCATGTGCATTGTCGGGGTCGGACGTGACGCAAACAAGCTGGCCAAGCTTGAAAAAGAAATCAACGATCCGGAACGCGTAATCACATTATCGATTGATCTTACCGACGATGATGCGCCACAAAAAATTGTAAAAGCCACGCTCGATCGTTTCGGACAAATTAACTATTTGATCAACAATGCCGGTATCGGCAGTCCAAAACCGTTGCATGAAACCGACGATGAAACGCTGGATCACTTTCTGGGCATTATGCTGCGGGCGCCGTTTCGTTTGGCTCGTGATGTCATCGGACATATGAAGGAGGGGGCCGGCATCGTCAATGTCACTTCAACGTTTGCGGTAGTGGGGGGACGCCGTGGCGGAGCCTATTCCGCTGCCAAAGGCGGTTTGACTGCATTGACCCAACATATGGCTTGTGAATACGGTCCTCAAGGTATCCGGTCCAACTGCGTTGCACCCGGTGTAACCATGACTGACATGGTACGTGAACGCTTCAATGACAAAGGTTTCCGCCGCATGCAGGTGGACATGACCCCGTTCCCGCGGCTGGGGGAAACCAGCGATGTTGCCAGTACTATTGCATTTCTTTGTTCGCCGGGTGGCGCTTTTATTAACGGTCAGACCATCGTCGTGGATGGCGGCTGGTCTAGTACCAAATATCTTTCGCCTGATGCCATCAATGCGGGCGACTAGCTCATGTTAAAACAGCCGATAAAACACATACTTGCCACATGCTGTTTCGCGTTTTTAAGCTGGACAGCGTGTGCGCTAGACAACAATGATCAAGAGGGAAACTCGATGAGCCTTTCAGAAAAACAACAAAGAAATCTCGAAATTTTAACGACGATGGCAGCGAACGGAATTAAAGGCAACTGGGACGTCGTGCGTCCTTACGTCGACGACAATCTGGAAATGGTAATGCCAGAAGGTTTACCCTACGGAAAAACATTTCACGGCTGGGATGGGTATCGGGAAGGATTAGCCGCACTCGGGTTTTGGAAAGATCTAAGCTTTAAACCCGGTGAAATGGTCCCTACCGATGACAAGGTCATTTACCTTTCGCATTTGGAAGCAAAAATTGCTAGCAACGGTAAACCGGTTTCACAACCTTATGTTGCTGTCTGGGAAATTAAGAACGAGAAAGTGGTGAAGATTACCGCGTATTATTTTGATACCAAGGAAATAGCGGACTTAGCGGCCCAATAATGGCCTAACGCTAGCGGCGCTTTAAGGCCTTCCGTAATCGCAGAAGGCCTTATGGGCAGCGCAAGGGATGCCTTAACTGGAGAATGGCTCTTCGCCCTGTAATTTTGTGCGGATCATCATGCGACCGGAGTTCGGATCATAAGGTGTCGCGCGATGCATGGTGCCGGTGTTGTCCCATATTACACAATCCCCCAACGTCCATTTGTGACGATACGAAAATTTCGGCTGGGTAGCCCATTCCCGCATACGCACCAATAATTCTGCGCTCTCTCGCGACCCCATGCCCAATACGTGTCGTGCCGTGCACCCCAGCACTAAAGACTTCCTGCCAGAGCTGTGCTTCCATACCATTGGTAACACCTGCTCGCCGATCGACATCATCTGTTTCGCATGCTCCAGGCTGGGCTCAGGATCATAATAGAAAAGTGAATTCCACGCTGAATGTTCTGCCTGAAGACCTTCAAGAAGCTGTTTATCTTCTTCGGGCAAGTTTTCCCAGGCAGCATAGGTATTACAAAAGTCGGTGTCACCACCAACTGGAGCCAACGCCTTCGCAGTAAGAATGGACGCCAGGATAGGCACTTCATTCATGGTGCCATCCAGGTGCCAGTACAAAGATCCCTTCAGGTAATCGGCTTGCGAATTCACTTTCGTGTCCAATGTCACCTTATATATTAATTCGCCTGCCCGCTCCGGTGCCAGCTCACCTAATGTCTTGGTAAAACGCACCTGCTCGTCGTCATTAAAGTTTATTTCCGGGAAGATCAGTACGCCACGTTGCTCAAGCAGCTCACGCAGGTCATTGGCAAATTCACCACTTAAAAGATCATCTTTGCTCAGATGAACACGACTGCCTATGAAAGGACTGACTTCTGTGGATTTCAATTTTTCCTGGAGTGCGGCTGACATAATGATTAACCCTCAAATTTTATTATTAATAGTCGATACACAGATCAAACGTTAAATTACTTGTTCGGCTCAGGATAAATTGTGCATCCTGGCCCTGACTTCCTCAGACATCGGTTCCAGACTGTCCTCGAAAGGTACACCGAAGGATTTAAATGCCATGCCCAGCACCTCATAACAACCCACCGTAAACACAATATCCATCATTTGCTCAGTGGAAAACTGTTGGCTGAGGCGGGCCCAGGTGTGTTGATTAACATGGGCATCCGAAACCAGGTCGTCTGCGGCACGCAGTAGATCCGCATCCGTTGCATCCCAACCTTCAGCTTGGGGGCCTTCCTGAAGGCGGTCAATTTCGTCCGTAGTCAGACCGGCCCGTAGCCCCAATATGACGTGCTGCTGAAATTCATATTCAGAACGACGCAACCAACTCACCCGCAGAATCAGTAATTCACAGATTCGTTTCGACAGGGTATTGGTCATGGCCACATGGTTATTGAATGTCAGAAAGGCTTTTGCCAGAGCAGGGTGATTCAGAATCGCTCCCAAACCGTTCATGCCACGGGCATCTCCACTTTGCCAGTTATTCAATACGAAATCCCGGCTGGCAGGAAAGGCGCTCACGGCGTCATGAACTGTTGCGTCCCAATCAGACGGCAGTAAGGGTTCGATACGCGGGGTTGACTCGTTAGACATTCAGCTCTTCTTTGTTTTTAGGTTGATGCTTAAATCAACTATTAGTACTGTTCGGTACTATAAGAATACCGTTGACTGTGTTACATTTCAACCGCATTAAATCATAATTGATTCAGCCCGCTGTCTGGCTCTGGGGAGCCGGGCAAGAGTTTCGAATAAAGTGGGTTACAGTTCCGGATTGCAGCGCCCGAGACGAGGCGCAAAAACCATAAAAAGCGGCTTAGTTTAGGTTGATACCTGGCGCAACGTGCGGCTAATTATAATGTTTAAATAAGAGGGGCGGGCAGTTTCCGATGTCATCATTTATCTCTACCTTGGTTCGTTTTCGCTGGTACTATTTTCTGGCTTCGATCGCAGTACTGGTTTTCTCTGTAGCAGGGCTACGCCATTTCGCATTTGATGGTTCACCCCGGGTCTTCTTCTCTGGGAACGATCCATCCTATGAACGCTTTCAAGCTCTGGAAGACACCTATGGAAATGATTTCAAGGTGTTTTTTATGCTTTCTGCTCGCGACGGCAGTATATTGGAACCTCGCCATCTGGCTTCATTAAAAGAGATGACTGAACGCGCCTGGACCCTGCCTTATGTACGCCGGGTGGATTCATTGAGCAACTTCCAGTACACCCACAGCGAGCACGATGAATTGTATGTGGATGACTTTTTCAGTGAGGAGGTCCTAAATGACCCCGACAAACTGGCCGCCCGTCAAGCGATAGCACTGAAGGACATAGACATTGTAAAACGGCTGGTCACCGCCGATGGCAAGCACGCAGCCATCGTCCTTTCATTAAGTTTATCCTATGACCAGACCATGACGCCCGAAGCCGGGGACCTGGTGGAAAAGGCTTATGCACTGGCTGATGATATAAAAGCCGGGAACCCGGATCTGGAGACCTCAGCTACCGGCAGCCTGCTCAGCACCTATCACAACATGCAAGTAGCAGAGGCGGACATGGGGTTGATGATCCCGGTCATGTTCGGGTTGATGTTCCTTATCCTCGGTCTGTTATTGCGTAGCTTATCAACGGTTTTCGTGTCTTTCATATTGGCCGTATTCACCGCAATGGGCGCCATGGGATTGGCTTCCTGGTTTGGTATTACGTTCTCCATATTGTCTGTCAATGCCGTCATGATCAGCATCATAGTCACCATGGCTCACTGCATTCATATCTTTACCCAGCTTTTCAAGGAGCTTCAGACGAAAAGTAAAGCCGAGGCACTGGCAGCAAGCTTGCGGGTTAACTTTTTTGCCGTCAGCGTCACCAGTTTGACCACGGTGATTGGATTTTTGAGTTTGAACACAAACGATCTGCCCCCAGCCGTAGCGCTGGGTAATACCGCAGCGATCGGTACGGCTTTAGCGTGGCTTTTTTCACTCACTTTATTGCCCGCATTGGTTCTACTCTTACCCTTCAAACCTCACAAAACCAGCGAGTTACTGATTGATAGGGTGATGGATAAGCTGGCAGACCTTTTGATTGCCAGACGTTATCTGGTGCTACTGGTGATGATTGCGATGTCGGCTCTGATGATCGATCTGAGCTTCCGTAATGACTTCAACGACCGCCTGACTGAAACCTTACACAAACCGCATCTGTTTCGGGATGACACCGATAGAATCGATCAGCACTTCGGAGCCATTTATATCGACAGTTTTAATCTGGATTCCGGAAGCGAATACAATATCGTCGATCCGGAATACCTGAAAAACGTGGACCGTTTCGCTACTTTTTTACGGCAACAACCAGAAATCAGCAGCGTAAGGGCTTTTTCAGATGTAATCAAACGCCTTAACCAAAGCATGCACAATGATGATCCTGCTTTTTACCGGATTCCGGATGATCGTGAGCTGATTGCGCAGTACCTTTTAATGTATGAAATGTCACTGCCTTTTGGCCTGGATCTGGGCGAACAACTCACGCCGGATCGACGCCGGTCTTTGGTAACAGCTAATATGCCTTCGCTTGATACTGCCACTGATATCGATGTTGATCAGCGTATCTGGGCATGGCAGCAAGAAAACCTCCCGCCTGAAATGCAGGATCGTAATCGGGCACTCTCTACGATCTGGTCTTACCTCACTATTCACAGCCTGAGCAACTCCTTGGAGGGCTCTGCAATCGCGTTACTGTTAATTTCGGTGGTTATGCTGTTTATGTTGCGTTCCGTTCGGTATGGTTTAATAAGTTTGATTCCCAATATTCTTCCCGCGGCATTCGGCTTCGGCATCTGGTTCCTGTTTTCCGGTGAAATCGGGTTAGGCCTGACCTGTGTTGTCATCATTACCATCGGAATCGTAGTAGACGACACCGTCCACTTTTTGGTGAAGTATCAAAAAGCATTGAAGGAACACAAAGGCGATGCTGAAAAAGCCGTTCGTACCACACTGAAGCAGGTGGGATCGGCGCTGTTTATGACGACAGCCGTGTTATCGAGCGGGTTCTTTGTTTTAGCATTATCAAAGATTGTAATTAATAGCGCACTGGGTCAGGTGACGACGGTTATTCTGCTGGCCGCTTACATCCTGGATATTCTGCTTTTACCGACTCTTTTATTGATTATCGATAGAAATCGCAAAGCGGAGTATCAGCAAAAACAAGCGCTCAATCCGGACTATGAAGATGGTCAACGGCAACCGGAATTGAGCCGTGACAACAACGGGGTGACAGTCTGAAGTCATCTCACGCTTAAACGGTAAGCCCCTATGGGGGCTTACCGGACGCTGTCATTCTGATGCCTGGCGAGCCAGCCGTTCCTCTTTACGTGTTACGAACTCACGAAACTCGATTGCCTTATACTTTGGCCGGGGCTGAATACCCCAATCGTCCTGTGCCGTTTTTTGGCCGGCACCTTCGGACGGGCCGAACAGGGGGTAGGGATAGATACACTCTCGACTTTCATCAGAAAACCGAACCCGTTCAAATTCAGTGCATATTTCCTGCAAACTCAGTTGCGGCCAGCCATACCAGATGGCAAGTAGAGGAAAGGTAAATGCACCCTCCAATACCAAGGCGGACAAACAAACAATTAACCCTCGCTGCAGCCACTTGTGCATATTAAAAAAGGCCGCAGTAGTGCCGAGCGGCAGTTCGTCATGTGGACCACTGTTCATAATCTATCTCCTTAATTCACTTCCACTGTTTCTGATCGCTCAGTCTGAGAATATTTCACGATTAACTGTGTGCAGATAGGGAATTGCCAGAAACGGTGTGATATAGAAAATGTCATAAAGCCACCAACCAATTACCGGAAACACCACCCCTGAATATCGAATATCCGCAAATATGGTCATATTGGCGATATAACCGGCCCAGGCAATAATGCCGAACCAGCAGGTGATAATCAGCCATTGCTGACCCCAACGCTTCATTTGCAAAAAACCGATAGCAGCAGCAATCCGCATAGCGAACATCAAAGGTAACAAGGCTACCACCCAGGCTTTTTCACCGGGCGCACTTGCGCCACCGATCCAAAGTTCGTTGTAATGCCAAAAATAACCCGCGTCGAACATATTGCCCCAGGCTTGCAGAAACACCCGAGCCAATAAGGTATGGTTAGCGACCAGATCAAGAGCCCAACCTAAGGTATTGAGGGCGGCGTCCAGCGCCACCAGGTAACCGATTAATGTCACCATAACCGGCCGCACCGAAAAACCCTGTTTCTGTGCCTGTATCTGAAGATACAAACCACGAAGAAAGAGCGGAAACCCGAATATACCCAGCACGGCGGTTCCCATAATCAAGGTGCCGCTCATAAGCCATTTATCTGCTCGCCACTGGGCTTCACGGCTCAACCTTTCATGTTCATCCAAATTATGGGTGCTACCCATGTTCATAGAAGTTGCTGACATAAAATGCTCCTTACCAATCGCGTTGTGAATACATGTACATCTGGATGAGGAACATGGTCAGCAGGTAGCCGTAACAGACGATTTGAACGGCAATAAGTGCTTTTTTCCGGCGACGATCGTGGTCGCTGATGGGTGGATGTTGGTTCATGATAAAGCTCCTTTTTGTTTTTTGTTTTTTGTTATGAGAAAAACCGGCAGCGAATACGTTAAGCAGCCACCAGTTCCCTGTGAACGTGGGCTAAAACACGGGGTAGGTCGTCAAGACAGCCGATTCGGGTAGACCGACGCTGACCGAACACATCCGGCAAGGGATCCACTCGTGCGGGCCCGACACCGATGTAATAAATGGTGATGCCGGCTTCCTCAGATTCTTCAATTGCGTGAGCAACGTCGGCCCAGGCATAGCGCCCCTCGTATCCTTCATCTGACATTAAGCCATCCCCCATAATAATCAGCAGACGACGTTCGGAGGGCTGGTCCAGCAGGCGCCGCGTTAAATGGCGAATAGGGGCACCGAGCCGCGTGTATCCACCGGCCAACAAACCCAAATTTCCGGGAATAATTAGTCTCGGGTCGCTGAAGTCCTTGAGACAGGTGACATCAACACGATGACGGGTATTGCCGCTGAAAACAAAAAGCCCATGCCGTTCACGTGCTAATGTCATGGCTTGAGATAATGCGTCTGCGCAGGCTAATTCCAGCTTGAAAATATGCCCCTGGCGAACCCCGAGTGAGGAACTGCCATCCAACAACAATGCAGTGGAAACATCCCGATTCGCCGGCAATAGTTCACGGAACACCCGCGCCTCTGAATATCTGCCTGCGCGCACGGTCACGTAATGATTTATGTATTGGTCGACATCAAGATCAGAACCATCTTCTAAACGGTTCCTCATGGCTCGATGAGTATTTGCTTCAAACCAACGCCGCAAGTTCGCAGCTACCGGTTGCAGCTGTTGTGGCGATTTTTCCAACTTGCGCTCCAGCACGGCAACATGGTCCGGCAAAAAACGTTGTTTCCAGGCGTTCCACTCCGGGTAGGGGATACCGGCTCTTTGGTCGGAGCGAATTTCAATGTCGTCGTTCTCTGGACGACTGGGTGGTGGCAAATTCGGATTTTGGATACCACCATCACCGCCTACAGGTATCGTATGACGACCACGGGACAACTTGCTCTTAGAAGTCCATGGCATACGGCCCCGCATGCGCTGCAACGCTGCCCTTAAGCCGCTTTCCATGGAAACGGCCTTCGGTAACTGTCCCAGCAACGGGTACTCATTCAATGGGCGCGCCGAATTGGCCAGCAGCTCCACCCGCGTAATCAGTTCATCGACGTTGATATCGTCTTCGATGACATCAACGCCAGGAAGCAAACGCCTGAATTCCGGTAATAGCCCCGGGCATTGTTTTTTCAGCCAACCAATCGCTGCGCCACCTTCAACCAACAATAGTGCAGCACGCTCTCTGGTTGATAGGCCGTGTAAGGGGAAATGGGCGATGAGGTCTTTGGTGGGCGAGCATTGCAACGCTACCCCGCAGGTAATTGATCTGGGATTCCATTGCTCGGACAGAGCCGGGAAGGGCACTTTAATCTGGGTTCGGGAGGCGTTTAAACCGAAACAGCGGCGCTCTCCGGTATTCAGCACTGCGCCATGCCTGCGGCCTTGGGATAACGCAACGGCAAGAAACGAACAGGATTGCTCAACAATTAGCGCGTTACTCCCTGGAGCTGGCATTAAAAAGTGCCTATTGAATCCATAACCCAATACCAGAAATAAACCAATAGGATGGATCCGCCAAAGGCGGCAAACAAGCGTAAAGCGTCTAGCAACACGGTGTGTTCTCCTCAGTGCATATTGAATTTCATTCTATGATATACAGTGTTCCATAGATTTCAATAGTCAAAAATACACCGGACAATATTTTTATAGGAAAACAACCTGGAAATTACCTGGCAGCATCTCCTATTCTGAGGTTTTATTCGGGTTCGTGCGCAACGGGATATAACTGGGGATAGAGAAGATGGATGAAAAAAGGCATTAGCAACCTGTATGAATCAGTCTATATCATAGATTGAGGCAAGGCCGCTTGGTTAAAGAGGCTTGCCGTAGTTTGCTTCTATAACCGGCGTCACGACGACGGTGTCGAGTATCTCTGCGATTTTTCTAACCGGCTCCGGGTTCGGTTCACGTAGCCACCATGTAAGCAGTTCAATAGTACCGCTCACGATCAATACGATGCCCAGCTCATTGGATAATCGGCCCTGAGCTGGAGCTTTTTCAATCACGGCTTCACGGGCAAGCCGGAGAAATTCCGCCCGGCAGGCACTGGCGGCACCACCAGTCAACAAGGTAACCCATATAGCCCGGTGCGCTTTCACATAGCTGAACAACGCCTCGCTGGCAGCACGCAGATTCTGGGCATACATAATCGGTACAGTCAGGTTGATCAGGCTTGTTACCTGCTCGGACATAACGGCTTCAAGCAGCGCTTCCTTGGTGGGATAATGACGGAAGTACGTTGTATAACCGATCCCCGCGTAAGTTGTGATTTCACGAATAGTAATCTGTTCAAATGATCTGACTTCGAGTAATTCCAGCAATGCACTATGCAAGGCGTCCCGCGACCGAAGCGCACGAGGATCTGTATTTTTCGACATTAGAAGCTTAGATTTTCCGAATGGAAGAGGGTATATCCTATCATCGTGGTGTCAGGCTAGCCAACCTGACACCTACGAATACAAGACATTGACCTACGAAATAGTGCTTGCCTCGAGGTTGGCAGAGCGTGTCAGTTTTTCGGCATCGACAGGCTCAACACCGGTCAGCCTGCAACTTTCTTCATATAACCAGTTGCTTAACTTAAGATCATTCAATTTCCGGGATTTAGGTAAGGGACCCTGCGATGAAATAAACTCACCGGTTCGGTTGTTCCACCCATCAGCCACCGCCATTTCCTGAATGTGCTTTCCGGAAAACTCCGCAGAGACTAAAAATTTACGCAACGCCTTGTAGATAAACCCCGGTATGTTCCGGAAAAAATCTGAATCCACGTAGCCCGGGTGCACTGCGTTACTGGTCATATTAACGGGCAGCCGACGAGAAAGCTCATTACTAAGCATGACATTCGCCAATTTCGACTGCCCGTAAGCAGGCATTCCCCATAGATATAATTTACGGCCCCGGAATGTATTGGGTTTTATATTGCCCATCATATGCCCCACGGAAGACACATGAACGATGCGCGCAGCAGGCGCCTTGCTTAAGACAGGGAGCAGCAAGTGCGATAATAAAAAATGCCCCAGGTAGTTCACACCAAACTGCATTTCGAAGCCTTCCGCCGTGTATTCCTCACTCATCGGGTAGATACCGGCATTGTTGACCAAGGCATCCACAACAGGAAAATCCCGTTCGATGGTTTCCGCAAATTTGCGAATGCTATCGAATGAACCCAGGTCAAGCGGACGAATCCAGACATCCGCATTCGGATCCAACTGTAAAATTTCCTGTTTTGCTTTCTCTGCCTTTGGCATGCTGCGGCACGCGAGAATAACACGATGCTTTGCCAGAGCAGCGTGCTTAGCGGTGATAAATCCGATACCGGCGTTACTGCCGGTTATCAGAATGGTTTTCTTATAAGTCAAAATGTTTCCCCCTGCGATCCCCGAATCCGCTAATCCGGAGCGAACTGGTTATCACTATCTATTTTTTTACGCCGGTAAATGGAAATTTACCCATAATGGCTGCGTTGACATGCCCACTGATCGAGTCGCCTTCTACAACGCCACGGAATTTCAGTGATAACGGAAGTGGCTTTTTGATTTTGTTAATCCAGGCGATTTCACCATTACCACTGTCGTAACTGAGATCCAACAAATCTTCGACCTGACCCATTGCGGACTGGGTTCCAATTAGTTCACCGTTGTTGTCTTTCAACTCTAACGTGGTTTCCTGCGGCCCGGTGGGGCCATGAATAGTGACAGACCAAACGCCAATAACCGAATCGGGGATGTTGATATCTGAATTGTTTTCCATAATAAGTCTCTCTTCTCAAAATAAAATGATTAGGTTAAACATCCCAAACCAGATTGATAGTGGATGGGCCAGAAATAATACCGCCCTTAAACGTAGGTGGGTTTTTCGGATCGATTCGAAATTCGGGCAATTTTGTAAGCATTGTTTCGTACATGACTTTCAATTCCAGGCGGGCCAGGTTAGAGCCAAGGCAATGGTGAGGGCCTTTTCCAAATGCCAGATGATTATTTTTCTCACGCCCGAGCTTAAATTCTGTGGGATCCTCATAAATGTCTTCGTCAACACTCGCGGCAGGAATAAACATCATGGCGCGCTCACCTTCCTTCATTTCGATATCTCGGAAGACACTGTCTTTTTTCAGAATACGAATAGGTGCCACAAAGGCATATCGACGAAGCAATTCTTCTGTGGCATCAGGAATACGCTCTGGATGCTCACGTAATTCTTTTTGCAGATCCGTGTCCATGGCAAGATGACGCACTCCGAAACCTAGTCCGTTTACCACGGTATCCAAACCAGCAATAAATAAGATAACGCAGTAACTCAGCATCAAATCCAGGCGCATCGGTTCACCTTCAATTTCCAGAGACCACAACAGACTAATAATATCGTCCTTAGGATTATCACGACGCTCTATAATGGTTTCTCTCAATACGTCTGCGATGCCTTTCATCATTAGAAAGTTCTCTGCCAGATCCGGAGTAATGGTGGTCAAATGCTTTTTCGCCAGCTCGCGATATTCACGCTCTTTTTCAATAGGCAGACCAAACATGCCCAGGAAGATCTCAACCGGATAAACGTCAGAGACGTCATGTTGAAATTCACAGTGCCCCTGTGCCGCGACGGCATCGATCAGGCGTTCGGCAAGTTCCCTGATTGCCTTTTCCATTCCCGCAGCGGATTTGGGCGAAAAAGTGGTGAATAAAGGCTTACGGATCTTGCCGTGCTTCGGCGGGTCTATACAGATAGGTACCGGTGCCGGGATGCGTTCTTCTTCCGGCAAATCCGCCATCATTTCTTCAAACGCCTCCGGTGCAAAGTGCTCACTCGAGAATGTCTTGTAGTCATTAAAGGCATCTGATATTGCCTCGTGAGTCAGAAACATCCAGTGCCCACCGTTGTAAGGCGTCCAAAAGATCGGCGGCGCGTTTTTTGCCAGATCAGCAGCACGAACATGGGGATCTTTGCAATACTCGGTATCGGTGTTGTAGTCAAAGTCATACACCAAACTATCCGGAACATGCGCGGGTTTCTTTATTTTATTGGCTGTGGCGATATTAGTCATACATCTTTCCTTCACTGATTTTTATTGCTGCTGATTTAACTTGGTAGCTGCAGCCTCTCGGGCCAACCGTTCATCGCGGAATTTGACCAGGTCGCGGAAATTTATCCGCTTGTACTCGGGTCGTGGTTGGATCCCCCATTTATCTGCTGATTTTTCACTGCGGCCTTCGCCTTCGTTTGCACCATAGAGCGGATGCGGTACCAAACACACAGCATCATCGTCGGACCAGCGCACTTTCATCAGCTCGTCACAAACTTCCGTCATCGATAACGTAGGCCAACCAAACCAGATCAACAGGCCGGGAAGACTCATGGATGCTTCAAACACCAGTACCACAAGACAAACAAATAATCCCCGTTGAAGCCATCTGTGCATATTGGCGAAATGCGATGTAGTGCCCAGTGGGAGCTTTTCTTCATTTTCATTAGACATTGTTTTTTCCTTCTATCGTTAGCCGGGCAATCAGTCCGTAAAGATTTCACGGTTTACCGTGTGCAAATACGGCAGGGCAAGAAACGGCGTAATATAAAAAATGTCGTAAATCCACCAACCCCATACCGGGAACGTGATGTTGGCGTAACGGACATCGGCGTAGAATGTCATATTCAGGTTATATCCAATCCACACAATCAAACCCATCCAGCAGGTAACAATCAACCACTGTTGGCCCCAGCGCTTCATCTGTAACAAGCCGATGGCAGCCGCCAAACGAGGACAAAAGCAAGCAAGAATCAACGAAATTTCCCAGCCTTTTTCACCCGGCGCACCCGAACCGCCAATTGCGTAGGGGCCTAACATAAGTTCGTTGTAGTGCCAAAAATAGCCGCCATCAAAAACCGCTCCCCAACCTGCGGTCAACACCCGGTTAATAACGGAATGGTTAGCAAATAAATCCATCGCCCACCCCAGGCTGTTTAGGGATGAGTCAATTATGACGAGGTAACCGATTAAAGTAATGATCAGCGGTCGCACCGACAGACCCGCTTTCGCAGCTTGCATCTGCAACAACAAGCCGCGAAAGAAAAGCGGTAAACCTATAATCCCAAGAACACCGGTTCCCATAAACAGGGTTCCGATGATCATCCATTTGTCGGCTCGTCGTTGTGCTTGTTTACTATCTGCCTCATGCACATCGTAGCCACCGAATGTGCCGGCATTTTGTGTTGTTGTCATAATGTCTACCAGTCGCTAAGTGAGTACAGATGCAGTTGAAACAGAAACAAGCCAATCAGATAGCTATACAATAAGGCTTGAAATACAATCATCGCTTTTTTTCGTCGGCGATCTTGTTCAGAAACCACTTTTTTACTCATGCTCTAACTCCTTTCTTTTTACCTAGTTGTTATTCGAATTGTTTGCTTCTGAATCCAACAGATGGGCAGCAGCCAGTTCCGCTAGCCCACTGGCAATCGCACCATCACTACTTAACGGGGCCAAAACGCAAACCTCCGTTGCTTCCAGCTCGGACGCGCCGGACGCAATCATTTTGGCTGCAGTGACCAGCACCCGGGTTGAAGGGGGCTCAAAATGAAAGACATCGTCGGCATTGCGAATACTGTTGGCACACTTCACAAGTCGCTCCGCCACGGGCAAACTGATATCGGCTTCATTCACCAAGACCTCTGCTTCGCGGTCTGCCGGCAGATAGTCGATGGCAACAGTGACAAAACGCTGTCTGAATGACGGTTTCAATTCTTTTAAGGAGCTGCGGTAAGCCGGATTATAGGAGCAGACCAACATAAACGTATCCGGTGCGGGTATGGTCTCGCCCGCGCGATCCAGATATAAGGCACGTCGGTGATCTGTTAATGAATGCAGTACTGCCAACGAATCATGTCGCGCTTCAACCACTTCATCCATATAGCAAATTGCGCCTTCTTTTACCGCCTTGGTGAGGGGGCCGTCCGACCAGATCACATCTCCTCCGGTTACCATAAAGCGCCCAACCAAATCCGAGCTTGTCAAATCGTCATGGCAACTAATCGTAATCACCTCACGACCGAGCACATCGCCCATGTGTTCAACAAGACGGGTCTTTCCGCAACCGGTGGGGCCGGTCAGCATTAAAGGCACCCGTTGTTCTGCAGCCATTTTGAATAACGTGATTTCGTTTTTATTCTCGTGATAATAATTATTCTTCATTTTTATTTGGATTCCTTATCGCTTGGTTTTAAGCTGCGACTAATTCGCGATGCACCCGACTCAAAACCCGGGGCAATTCTTCTACTTGTTTTATGCGGGTGGAGCGACGCGGGCCGAATACATCCGGTAGTGGGTCCACATCGGTTTGACCCACCCCGATATAAAAAAGACAAACCCCGGCATTTTCAGCTTCCTCTACTGCATGAGCGGAATCTGCCCAGGCATAGCGACCCTCGTAGCCTTCATCCGAAATCAAGCCATCGCCGATGATAATTAACAGACGGCGCTCAGTCGGTTGCGCCAGTAGTCGGCTGGTCAGATGGCGCAGCGGAGCGCCTAATCGGGTATAGCCGCCAGGTGCCAATTTCAATTCGCTCGGGGCAACAGAGTGGGGATCGATAAAATCTTTCAGACAGGTAACGTCTACCCTGTGACGGGTTTTACCGCCGAAAATAAAGAGTCCATGTCGCTCTTTGGCCAGCGCCATAGCCTGGCAAAGCGCGTCGGCACAGGCCAGTTCAAGTTTGAATATGTCACCCAGTCCGGCACCCATGGACGCACTGCCATCCAGTAAAACGGCTGTGGTAACGTCTCTGAAAGTCGGTTGTAAATCTCGAAACACCCTGGCTTCCGACGATATCCCTGTCAGGCCGTTTACGTGATGCTCGATATACTGATCAATATCGAGATCCGAGCCGTCTTCCAGACGATTTCTCATAACCCGATGAGTACGTTGTTCGAACCAACGCTTCAGATCACCTGACACCGGACGCGCACTGCGCTTGCTATTTGGCACCTTACGCTCGAGTACGGCCACGTGATTGGGTAGAAAACGCTGGGTCCACATATTCCATTCCGGGTAGGGGATACCGGCCCGCTGTTCCGGGCTGATTTCAATATCGTCTTCCTCTGGCCGACTTGCGGAAGGCAAGCGGGAAGTTTTGATATTGCTTTCTCCACCAGCAGGTATGGATTCATAACCTGGAGAAATATAACGTTTGCGCGTCGACCAAGGTGCGCGAGCCTGAGCCCGTCGCAAGGCAGCCATAATGCCTTTCTCGGGCGTCAGCCCGATCGGTGGTTGACCCAGAATCGGATGAAACTCCAGATCTTCCCCGGACGCCGCCAGGGACATCGCTTGATCCATAATGGATTCGCCGTCCAGCTCTTCATCCAGCATTTCCAGTGCTGGCAGAAATCGACGAATTTCCGGGACCAGTCCCGGCCACCGTGAGTCAATCCAACCCAAGGCGACACCTCCCTCCACAATAGATAATGCCACGGACTGCCGCGCAGATAGCGCTCCCAGCGTGAAGCTGGCGATACTTTCCTTCGACGGAGCTAATTGCAGAGCGATGCCGCTGGTCCAGGTTCGCAGCGACCAGCCCGGACTCATCGCAGGGTAGGGGATATTGACGGTGGTACGACGGGAATTCATGCCAAACCCCCGACGCTCACCGGACATCAGCTGAACACGACCACAGCGCCCGTCGGATAAGGCAGAGGCGACAATGGTACAACTTCGTTCAATGTGAGTAGCTTGTGCAGCACCGGTGGACATATTCAAAAGGTTCCCAGAGAGCTCATTAGCCAATACCAGAACCAGATCACCATTCCGATAAGGCCGAATGCACCGCCCAGACGAACACATTCAGTCCAGATTAATTCCCACATTTTCAAACCTCCTTAATGACTTAGAACTTACGAGAAAATAGAAGACAACTTTGCTGTCGATCTCACACTAATCATTTTTCTACTTGCCCGCAAGTTAATTTTCTACTTGCGCGAAAGTAAATTGCATGCGACGATGGATTTCAATACTAAGTACCAATGCCAATGTTGGCTTTCTATAAGGGCTTTATCACTGATCATGAACGACAGCAAAGACGGACCCATTAGTAAAAAAGCAGGACGTACGCGGGCATCCATCCTGGCAGCTGCCGAAAATTTATTTTCCACTCACGGCTTCGCCTCCACCCGTCTGGAAGACGTGGCAGACGAGCTTGGCCTAACAAGGGCGGCGTTGTTTTATTACTTTCGCGATAAGCAAACACTTTATGACGCGATGATTGCACACACGTTCGGACCTCTCGCCAGGCAGTTGGAGGATTTGCTGGCGGATGACGGGCCAGTATCAGAACGTATAGAGGCTGCTACTACAGCCTGGGTAGACGAAATCGTTTCTCGCCCGGCGCGCGCGCGCCTCATTCTGCGAATCGTGGCCGACGGTGTAGACCAGCCAATACAACGTATCTTTTTTGATAACGATCAAATACCGCTGAAATTCTGGGATTTAGTAGAGCAGGGGCGCAAAAGCGGAGAACTTGAGCCGTTGCACGATGATCCGTTTCACGCTGCAAGCGCCATCATCGGAACCACTGTGTTTTACGTCGCGGCCCTTGCTTCGCTGATGCCGAAAGGGCAGTTCGAACCCTTGGATCCGAAACAGACCGAAGCGCATAAGCGGGAAGCGATCGATACCACACGACGCTTGCTGGGCATCAAACCCCCGAAGACATAAAAACAAAAACAACAATCTGGCAATAGGAGTAATTATTTATGTCGACTCAATTAAACAACCCAAAGGGCTCGTCCGCGCCGATAATTTGGGGCGGAATTTGTCTTGCGGTTCTGGGGTTAGCGCCTTTTCTATTCCAGACCGGTGCCAATTCACCACGCATCGCCAACCCGGAAGTAACCGGTGTACCAAGACCAGTCGAATTCCTGGGGGGGGATTGGGTAACGGTCGCCAACTACGGCACTCTGTTTGCGATGGTTATCGTGGTATTGATGTGCGTGGTTGCCTGGCGTCGCAATCCCGGCAGTCCGCTGGTATTAATGGCCATGGCATCAACCGCTATCGTCTGGCAAGACCCGATTATGAACTGGTCACCCTATGCGGTGTATAACCCGCAGTTGTGGCATTTTCCGGAGGACTGGTTTTATGTCAGCCTCTCACCCTCGGTGGAACCCTTTATCGTCATCGGCTACGCGATGTTTTATTTCGGCCCCTATTTTCCTGCGATATGGCTATTAAAACGCATGCAAGCGAAACGTCCGATGGACGCTTTTGTGTGGCGTAGGCCGTTAGTGAGTCTGGCCTTATTGATTCTAGTAATCGGTTTTATATGCGACGCAATTCTGGAAGTCACACTGGTTCGCACCGGCTTATACATTTACTCGCAAGTCATTCCATGGGGGTCTCTGTTCCCCGGTACGACATTCCAGTTTCCGTTGATCTGGGAATCCACTTTTGTCACCTTTGTCATGATTCCGGCGGGCGTGCTGTGTTACCGCGATGACACAGGGAGAACAGTTGCAGAAAAATTAACGCAACGACTTCGTTTCCTTCAATCAAAACCGTCCCTTGCTACGTTTCTGTTGATGTTCGGTATTCTCAATATTTCTTATTTTATGTATGGCACTGCCTTCGGCATCATTCGGGCAACGGGAATCGCAACCTCAGTGGCTTGCCCATACCCTTATCCAGAAATGAAAACCTATGATCCACAGGGATACTTTGAGCGCGAAGGGCAGGCTGGACCCTTTTACGGGGGTTACTGGAATACATGGATGACCGCTCAACCGGAGGGGCGCCCGAAGGTTAATCCATTGGTCGAAAACCCCAGTTGCCTGCCCGGAGGCGAATGATGGCTGCTTCGCTAGACCATATGGCAATGTTAGCTTCAGCATTGTCCGGCCGGGATATCAAAATAGCGAACACCGACCCTGGCAGTCCAGCCTGGACCGACGGCAACGTCATTTACGTGGACGCCGATGCCGATATTCGTAGCCAGCTCCAGCAGCTCTGTGTACAAAGCAGTTTGCTTGCAGCGGGCAGCCTGGACCGGGAGTTTATTCGCCGTCTGGCACGGCGGCCCAAGGTAGCAAATCGTTACCTGGCAATCGAAGGCGCACGGGCGATGAGCACGCTGTCCGATATTCTACCATCATCAATAAAGCTACTTATTAACGAGTCCAGCTCCCCCCGTTCGACCTCGTCGGCGGCATCACTTGAACTTGCTTTAAGTAAAGCAGACATAGCCGACCCCCCTCTGGCGTTCGGGGTGATCCGCGCCAATAAGTTAATTGCAGCAGAAAAACACGCCGGCGGCGCCGCTGGGGAAGGCCGCCATATTCCCCGCAAGCAGGAGGAAAAAGCGTTAACCGAACTACCGGACGATGCCAATGAGGACGAAGAAGACACCGAGGACTTTGCCTCTAGCCCGGTCGGTGGTGGCGGTGGCCTCGGCAAGATGCTGCAAAAGATGTTTCAGATGGTTCGACAAGTAAAGGGCGGCGGCACGCCTGGTGCCGACGCTGCCACACATTGGTCCCGCTCCGGTTCCCGCGCCGGAGTCCGCGCGTTAAGCTCGGATGCCGAGGCGGGCACGGTTGAAGATGCATTCGGTAAAGGCAGAGGGTTTCTGTATCCGGAGTGGAATGTTCACTCTCAGGCCTATCGTGACGATTGGTGCACAGTATTGGAAGTGGACGCTCCAACGAAAAACCAAGCTTCAGTTGAATGGTTAAAAGGCGTTAGTCTACGTCGACCACTGTCCCAGCTAGGCATGGAGCCGGATCGGTTCCGGCGCCGTGCCCAAGGTGATGATATTGATGTGGACGCAGCAATAGAATCCCAAATTGAACTGATCGCCGGTACCGTCCCGGATGAATTCATTTATATAGAAAGCCAACGCCTGCGCCGCGATTTGTCCGTGATGATACTGCTCGACATATCGGGTTCTGTCTCACAAGTATCGCAATCCGGTATGTCCGTCCACGAACAGCAGCGTGGCGTTGCTGCCGAGCTGGCAACCGTGTTGTACGAAATCGGCGACCGAGTTGCACTTTATGCCTTCCACTCCCAGGGCCGCACCGCTGTCAACATGGTTCCGGTTAAACGCTTCGACGATAACCTGGATAGCCTGTTTATGACGCGGCTCAACAGCCTGATTCCCGGTGCGTATTCCAGACTCGGCGCCGCCATTCGTCACGGCACCAAAGTCATAACGGAGCAGGGTGGCACATCGAGAAGACTGCTTGTTGTGTTGTCCGATGGACTGGCTTACGACCATGGCTATGAACCCGCATATGGCGCCGCTGATGCGCGTCGTGCGTTGAGTGATGCAAGACGTGATGGTATCGGCTGCCTTTGTCTGAGTCTGGGAGCCAATACGGACGCAGAAGCGTTACGCCGAGTGTTCGGCAGTGCCGCTTTTGCCACTATTCCGAAAACTGAACAGCTCGGACGCATGATAGGCCCGCTATTCCGCTCGGCATTAAAAGCCGCTGAAGTTCAACGTCGGGTGGCTTAATCAAATTCTTAGAACAATTCAGATAATAAGAGTATTTACTTATGGATACCGCTACTAATCAAAAACACGATTCACAACCTTATTATGTCGCCGTCAACGATGAGGAAAAAATTTTTACAGCGGCGTTTAACCAAGGCCTTTCAATACTACTAAAGGGTCCAACCGGATGTGGTAAAACGCGATTTGTAGAAGCCATGGCGCATAAACTTCGCAGGCCTCTCGTCACGGTTTCCTGTCATGATGATCTGACAACCGCTGATTTGGTGGGGCGCTTTCTTTTGAACGGTGGCAAAACCGAATGGGTAGACGGGCCGCTAACCAAAGCGGTGCGAGAAGGGGCAATATGTTATCTGGACGAAGTGGTGGAAGCCAGAAAAGACACCACGGTTGTACTCCATCCGCTGGCTGATTACCGACGCCAGCTGCCTTTGGAGCGGCTCGGCATAACCCTGGATGCCGCTCCCGGATTTTGCCTTGTTGTGTCCTATAACCCGGGCTATCAAAGTGTACTTAAAGATTTAAAAGACTCCACCCGCCAACGCATGGTTGCGATTGAATTTGATTTTCCGGCACCCGAGGTTGAAGAACGTATTCTAGCCGTTGAGGCTGGTATTAGTGCAGCGGATGCGGCCAAACTGGTGCGCTTCGCACAAGCAATTCGGCGCCTTGAAAACGCAGGTTTACGTGAAGTGGCTTCGACCCGGGTGCTGATTGCAGCCGGACTCTTGATGCGGGAAGGACTGAGCGCGGCAGTAGCGGCTAAAACCGCCATCGCCGGGCCTTTGTCCGATGACGCACAAGTAACGAAGGGCTTAATCAAAATGATCGAAGTTTATCTGAACGATTAGTAGAGACCATTAAAACCAATCATAAAAAAAGAGGACACAACATTGGGTGCAGTTATCATGATAGGAACACTATCAGGCTTGATCATTCTTATTTTTGCAATAGTGCTGCGTTTCGACCCGGAAGCCCGCGGCGAAACGGGCGAGAATGCTAATCCCTCGAAGAGACAGGGGAATGATCATGACTGAATTGACGCCGGTTCTGAAAGCCGCCATTAATTTCGCGTATATCGGTGGCGCATTGTTTGTCGCTATCGGCATATTTCTAAGCATACGCCGCGGTCGCCTGCATCCGCTGTTATTAGTCTGTATTTCAGCGATCTCGTTTTCCTGGATTGAAGCGCCTTACGACTGGGCCGTGTATGCACAATTTCCACCAGCAATCCCGCGCATGCCTGAATGGTGGCCGCTGAATATGACGTGGGGCGGATTGCCGGCAGCGGTGCCCCCCGGCTACATCGCTTATTTCGTGTTGCCCGCCATCATCGGCGCAACACTCGGCCGCTGGGTCAACGCGAAATACCAATGGCGTGCTCCTATTACATTACTGGTTGTCGGTTTTTTCGTGGGCTTTACCTGGGCGTTTATGTTCAATGCATTGCTCGGCGCCCAGCTCGGTGTCTTTTATTACGGCCGGGTTATCGAAGGGCTTGCGCTGTGGGAAGGAACCAAGAACCAATACCCGATCTATGACGCAGTCGCCATGGGTGTACAAATGATGGTATTCACTTATCTTTTGGGCCGCACCGACGCCGTCGGTCGCACCCTTATTGATGTCTGGGCCGATGCAAAATCTGACAGCCGCGTACGTTCGTCGCTCCTGTCGGTTGGCGCATTTATCGTTATCGGTCATGTGGTGTACCTATCAGTGTTTGCTCCGCATCTGGTTACCAAAGTTATGCATCTGCAAACGGTGGGACCAACCGAGCAGCTGTTCGAAGGGATACCGAACCAACCACTGTAAAAAAACAACAATAAAGAGACTTAATATGATTAGTGTCCGCGAACCAGGCATAAGATTGCCAATTTCGACCAGAGGAATCTATTTTACTTTTCCGCTTTTATTGACTGCCTTTTCGATGCCGGCACAGGCTTCCTTTACCGACAGTATCACCATAGGCAGCCCTAAAGCGTTAGCTCTGGGGCATGCGGTTACAGCCGATCCGCCGGACATCGATTCTGTGCATTTCAACCCGGCCGGTCTGGCGAGAATGAAGGGAAGAAGGGGGTATATCAAAGGCATCGTCGGCCTGTTCTCTACCGAAATGGAATTGGGCGAGCATGGCGAGTATATGAATGGGGTTCTGGAGCGTTATCGCGAACAATATAGGGAGTTTGAAAATCCAGATGGCACCCTAACCTATGGACATAGTCCATGGGAAGAGTATTCCAGAAACGACCTCATTAACACCAAGGGTAAATCAGAGGGAGGCCCTACTGTCATGTTGCCCGGCGGTATGGTGGATCTCCCAATCGGGGCTGGAGCTGCCGGAGGTGCATCCTATAATCCTCCCGGCAGCAAGTTCACATTCGGTACCAATGTCTATGCTCCACTGATGAACGGTATGCACGTTGCCTCGGATTCTCCCGCCCGCTTTGCTCAGGAACGAGCGACTTTCACATTAATAACCTATTTTTCTCCTACTATCGCCTACGAAGTGTCAGACACCTTTTCTGTCGGGCTTTCTGTTAATTTCAGTTATTCCGGCATGGGGTTGGAATTACCCATCCGCGAACCCCATGAGGCGATCTTCTTTCTAGGGTCTCCTTTTATTCAAGGCACATTCTGTAACCCCGATGGCACCCCGAAAGCGCCAGATCAACCCGACAATGACCTGGGCCTGACAGTCGACGTGTGCGGTACTGAAGTGCCGCCATTCACGACCTTTGGCAAGCTCTCGTTCGAGGTAGATCAAAATATTGTTATGGGTTACAACATGGGCATGCTATGGGAACCCACACCCTGGTTGACTCTGGGGCTATCCTATAACTCCAAAATTAATGTCGATATGGATGGTAGTTTTGAATTCCCGATTTACGATCCATTTAAAACCTTTCTTTACAACTTCCACAGTAGCGATGTTCTGGCGTTAGCGGGTGGAGCACTCGGCACTTTGGATCTTCCATTACCCACCCCTGAAGAGATTGCGAACGCCTCTCAAGGTTCCCTTAACGTTCAATATGAAATTCCCCAGCGCTGGAATGCTGGGCTCAGCCTTCAGGTAACGCCCAGATGGAAATGGAATTTTGATGTCAGATGGACGGAGTGGTCCGCCTTCAGCAAGCTTAACCTTAAATTTGGAGTCGATGTTGCTTTGCTAAAATGGGGCTCCATTGCCGATTTGGTTGGAACCGGAAGCAGCAACGGCATTTCCCCTGACTCGGTCGATTATCAGATTAGCTTACGCGATGTGGCTTATTGGGGCACGGGATTCGAATACAAGCTCAGTGATACGCTGGTTTTACGGGCAGGCTATGAAGATCGCCCCTCGGCGGTATCAGAAGATGCGCCAAGCGCACTGATTCCTTTGAACGACGCGACCTTGCTATCTGTTGGATTTGGAATGGATCTGAAAAGTGGTAGCCATATCGATTTTGCAGTGGGACATATGAAATCAGAAACCGATTTTCCTGCCTGCTCGGCGCAATTGGGTAACGGGTGTAATCCAAACAACGTGGTTTACCCATCCTATGCTGGCCAGGATATTAGAACAACCGTTGAAGTTCTGGTCGTTGAACTTGGCTATCAATGGGAATTTTAATTCAAACCAACATCACCGAATCATGGAAAGATAAGAAAAAATAACTGAATCGGGGTCGAATGAAAATGAGTGAAAAGAACCTTGCACCAGCTATAACAGACTCGCAAAGACCCAGCCTGCTGAAAATGGCAATGCAAATCAACAAAATGGGGTTGCTGCAGTTTTTTATGCAGCAATGGCGCGAACAGGGGGATATTGCACAATTGCGCATGGGTCGACAGGAATTATCGTTGATCGTGCACCCCGAACACGCCCGGAGAGTGTTGCTTACCGAACGACAGCATTACGACAAGCTGGATACATGGGAAACTACGCGTCAGCTGCTATTAGGCGATGGCCTGATAGCGGCGAACGGAGCTCAATGGAAACGACAACGACGTTTGATGTCCGGCTTTTTCACTGCCAAAAGCATCGAGCATTTTTACCCGCTCATGGTCGATGCTGCGGAAGCTGTCTCCAAACGCTGGGAGGCGGTAGCACGCAGTGGCGAGATGGTGGATGTGCTCGCTGAAATGACGCAAATCACAGCCTGGATTATTTTACGATCCATGTTCGGCACGGAAATCGATGAACAGCGACTGCATGACTTGGCAGGCGATGTTGAAACCCTGATTAAATTCGGCAATCGTCGTGAAATGCTGCCTGTGAAAGCCCCTTTATGGGCACCTTTGCCCAGTCATGTTCAACACCGGAAAGCGACAACTCGTGTCCATTCGTTTATTAGGGAAGTTATTTCCCGACGCCGCAACGAGCCGGAATCAAGCTGGCCTGAAGATCTATTGAGTAAGCTCATGTCCGCGCGGGATGAAGAGACGGGTGATTCCATGGCGGATATCCTGGTTCGTGATGAGTGTCTCGGAATTTTTGTTGCCGGCCACGAAACAACCGCAAGAACATTGGCTTTTCTATGGTATATGCTGGATCAGAACCCCCAAGTTGCCGAGCGGCTGCAGTCCGAGCTGGACGGGGTATTTTCACGTGACCAGGTTCCCACATTGGAGGATTTGAGGCGACTTCCGTATTTGATTCAGGTCATCAAAGAGGTGCTGCGCCTGTATCCACCCGCACCGGCGTTCCCGCGCGACGCCATTACACCTCAAAATATGGATGGAGCGCTCCTCTCGCCAGGCACTTATTTATTGGTCTTTCCCTATGCCACCCACCGACATCCGGACTTTTGGGAAGACCCTGAAAGTTTTGATCCGGATCGATTTCTGCCCGAACGGGAAACTCAGATTCACCCGTTTGCTTATTACCCCTTTGGCGGTGGTAACCGGGTGTGTATCGGAAATAACTTCGCTATGCAGGAAATGAGTATATTGACCGCATTGCTTGCCCGTAAATTCAGTGCGCGCATGAAACCCGGTCACGTTCCGAAGATCGACATGCAAGGCACACTGATGATGTCCAATGGTCTGCCAATGTCCCTGAGCGCACGCACCTAAACCCTTCACGAAAAAGCGATATTGAATGAATTTTCCCAGAAAGCTACACCGAACCTTTATCGGCTTCCTGTTTTTTATCAGCGTCGTTCTGGTTTGGTTTGGAGTTGAACTTATTGTCCTCGGAGGTTCAGTCTATTATTTTTTTGCCGGACTGGTCACGGTCGCAGTTGCTTACTTAAGTACAAAAAAATCAACGACCGTTTATCCCCTATTTGCCGCATTTTATTTGATTACTCTGGTATGGGCTTTCTGGGAATCAGGATTCAATGGTTGGGCGTTGGCGCCGCGTTTAGCCATGTTTTCAGTCATCGGTCTATGGCTGCTGTCACCCGGCTATCGAAACAATATGGGGTTGTCACCCGGATTTCACGGCAGCAAAGTGGTTTGGTCTGCAGTACCGACTTTAATAATCGTTTCGGTACTCATATTATTTTACAACGACCGAATTCCTCATCAGCCAAACGGCGATATTGTCTATACACCCCCGATTAACACTGCTCAGGGGGAATGGCCTTTCTATGGTAATAGTCAGGGAGGTACACGACATTCACCCTTGACCCAGATCACCCCCGCCAATGTGGGTCTACTTGAACCGGTCTGGACCTATCACGCAGGCACTTCCGGTTATGAACCAGAAAGCATGTTCAAAGGCATTCTCACAATCGAAGCCACCCCACTGAAGATAGGCGAACGCTTATATCTGTGTACGGGCTACAACGATGTCATTGCCTTGAATGCAGAAACGGGGCAGGAAGTCTGGCGTCACCGTCCCAAGATCGACGATCACAACGTTACCACTAAGACCTGTCGCGGCGTCGCACATTATCGCGTACCGGATGCGACGGGCCTCTGTTCGCAACGGATCTACACTGCGACTCTGGATGCACGGTTGCTGGCGTTGGATGCCGACACCGGCAAGCCATGCCCTGATTTTGGTGCAGATGGACAAGTGAATTTGCTAGAGGGAATGGGAGATGTGGTTAAGGGCTATTACTACGTCACCTCACCACCGGCTGTAATCAGGGGCAAGCTTGTTTTGGGTGGCTGGGTAATGGATGGACAGCATACCGGTGAACCTTCCGGCGTGATCCGTGCTTTCGATGCTATAAGTGGCCAATTCGTCTGGGCGTTTGATATTGGTCGACCTGATTTTCACGGGTTGCCGGAGGCGGGTGAATCTTTTACCCGCGGCACACCGAATAGTTGGGGCGTCATGAGTGCAGATGAAGAATTGGGATTAATTTATGCCCCCACTGGAAATGCGACACCGGATTATTTTGGTGGCCATCGAACTGCAAACGATGAAAAATATTCCAGCGCCGTCATTGCCTTGAATGCCGAAACCGGTGAAGACGTGTGGACTTTTCAAACCACCCACCACGACCTGTGGGATTACGACGTCGCTTCACAACCGGTATTGATCGATTTGCCTGATGGTAAAAAAGGTTTATTGCAACCGACCAAACGCGGTGAAATCTTTTTTCTAGACCGCACCACGGGAGAACCCATTACCAAAGTTGAGGAGCTGCCCGTACCACAGGGTGCGGTAGAAGGGGATTGGGTTTCCCCTACGCAACCATTTTCAACGGGCATGCCTTCGTTTAAAGGCCCGCGACCAACTGAAAAAACGATGTGGGGCTTAACCCCGCTCGATCAAGCTTATTGTCGTGTGAAATTTCTTAAAGCCCGTTTCGAAGGAACCCTCACTCCGGTGGGTACAGACCGCCCAACGTTAACCTGGCCCGGCTATATCGGTGGGGTCAATTGGGGCAGCGTGTCTATCGACCCTGAGCGGCTACTGATGATGGTGAATACCAATCACGTACTCATGTACAACCAACTCATTCCGCGCCAGCAAGCGGATGCTGACGGTATTCATCCGGTAACCGCAGAAGGGGGTAAGAGTGTGGGCATTTATGCTGCCCAAGCCGGCACCCCTTACGCTGCCGAGTCGCAGCCTTTTCTATCGTTTCTGGCAGCGCCATGCCAACAGCCACCCTACGGCCTTATCAGTGCAGTGGACCTAAACACGCAAACATTGTTGTGGCAAAAGCCATTCGGCACGGCCCGCGATAGCGGCCCGGTGTTGTTGCGCTCTCAACTGCCTATTCCGATGGGCGTTCCGAATCTGGGGGGCTCCATCACTACCGCCACGGGTTTAACGTTTATTGGTGCCACACAGGAGCGGATGTTTCGCGCGATTGACAGCATGACCGGGCAAGAACTGTGGAAAGCTCGACTACCTGCTGGCGGCCACGCCACACCCACTACCTATTGGTCAGAACAATCAAACCGGCAATTTGTTGTTATTTCCGCTGGTGGCCATGGGGCGATGCTATCAGGACGCAGTGATGCCATCATGGCGTTCGCACTGCCGCAAAAACAATAGTTAAAAAGGAACACTTCGACAATGAAAAGTGTCTTTATCAGCGGTGCAGCAACCGGTATCGGAGACGGGCTTGTCAGCAAACTTTCACAAGAAGGATGGCGGGTTTTCGCCGGATATCGCCGCTCTCCACCGGAACGGGCATCCTGGTTTAATCATCCCGCAGTGACGCCCATTCAGTGCGACATCACCGATCCCGCTGCGGTAAAATCGGCAGCAGAGCAGGTCGCAGCTATCACTGGCAACAAACTGGATTTACTGATCAACAATGCGGGCTTTTTTGGAAGCGGAGGCGTCGTTGAGTGTCCCGATATGGAGGAATACCGAAAAGTATTTGAGATTAATTTTTTCGGCGTGCTTAACGTATTGCGCGCCTTTATGCCGCTGATCCGAAACGGGCAGGGGCCCGGGAGCGGGAAAGGTCGAGTCATCAATGTCGCTTCATCTTCCACCTATATGATCTATCCTATGGCGTCCGCCTATACCGTTTCCAAGCAAGCGTTGAAAACGGCGACAACGCACCTGCGGCTGGAAATGAAAGCGTTTGGGGTCGAGGTCACCACGCTCGACCCAGGTGCCGTCGATACGCCAATGTCGAGCGATCATGAAAAAAATTCAGCCATGCAATGGAGCGCGATACCAGAAACGCTGCGGGCTCAATACAAAAAGCTGTTTATTGATACTGAAACAATGATGCAGAACAGCTTCGCTCTTTATACTCCGGATCGCTTTGCCAATGATGTTTATTGCAAAATAATCTGCAGCAAACGATTCAAACCCGTTTACGTACTGGGCCCGGGGGTCGCCGCCATGCCCTGGATGCATCGGCTACTTCCCCTTCAACAAGTAGAAAACATTTGGGGAAAAGTGTTCCGCGCGAAATAAATAATTCTGTATATTGAATTTCACACAGCCGTCACAGGGCAGCAATACGCAAACAATAAATACCAACCCATTTTTTCGTCTCCTTTCCTGTCAAATTATCGTAGTATCTAGCTCCTTATACGGAAATCAATACAACACCAGTTAATGACAGGAGCCCGAATGGAGTTACCAGGAAAAGTAGCGGTTGTCACCGGTGCAGGCAATGGTATTGGACAGCAAATTGCTCTGACGCTGCTGAGCAAGGGCGCTTCGGTAGCCGCTGTGGACATCAATACAGAAGCACTAGGTGAAACAGAAAAGCAAGCGGGTACAACTGTCGGTAAACTGTCATTGCATCAAACGGATATTTCGGACAGGACCGCGGTTTCGCAGCTGACCGCTGAAGTTATTCGAGAGCATGGCGCAGTCGATATCGTCATCAACAATGCAGGAATAGTACATTCTTTCGAAACTGTGAATACATTAGATTACGCAACGATAGAGCGGGTTATGAACATTAACTTCTATGGCGTAATCAATATGACCAAAGAATTTCTGCCGCTTTTGCTCGAACGGCCGGTTGCACACGTGGTGAATGTATCGAGCATGGGTGGCCTTTTTGCTTTTCCCACTCAAACCATTTACGGCGCCAGCAAGGCGGCAATCAAATTACTGAGTGAAGGCTTGTACGCGGAATTAAGGGGTACCAATGTCGGGGTTTCGGTGATTTTTCCAGGCGCCATTTCCACCAACATCACCCTTAATAGTGGCGCCCACACCGCCAAACTGGATAAATTTAAGAACATTCATCAGAAGGGAACCTCTGCCAAAACGGCTGCAAAAGGCATTGTCAGAGCCATTGAAAAAAATAAGTTCCGGGTTCACATTGGAATCGATTCCAAAATGCTGAGCTTTTTGTATCGCTGCTTTCCACAATCAACGGTATTACTGCTCAACAAACTCATTCAAATGGCGATGAAATAAACTTAAGGCGTGTGCAGCGGCTGCTTTACGAACAGGTACATTGACACAGCAGCACCCACTGCTTCGAATCCCATGGCACCATAGGTGTACTCAGAGCCACTGGAATCCAATAAAAAACCCACCACTCGCGCAATGGCCAGCCCACTAAAAACAAAGGCCACAGCGCCAAGGGCCGGGCGGACTAAGCTGCTGGCAAAGACAGCCATTAAACACATCACGCCCATAGCGGATTGAACGCCGCCGTACATGGAACGAATTTCTGTCATTGCAGTTGCAGACGTCATCTCAAGGCCACTGAACCCAGTAGGCAATCCCGGATTGACTATACAGGCAATACCATAGGGCAACCACATAATCACATTCAGAATCAGGAAGGCTTTTGTCAACTTCATAGGTTATCTATTGGGATTCGCTGGATTAGTATTAGTACCGTAAAGTATCATAATAAACTTAACCAGAAAAGCGAATGGAACCAGGTGACCGGGAATGGCTTCGAAAAAGGTATCAATCATCACGGGTGGTGCGGGCGGCATGGGGCTGGCGACGGCACAGGTGATCGGCGCGCAACATCATCACCATATCGTTATCTGCGATATTAACCAACAAAAGCTGGACGCAGCGGTCGCCGATCTGACGCAAAAACACATCAGTTGTGAATCGGTACTGTGCGACATAACCAACCGCGACTCGGTGGAAACGCTGTTTGATACCGCCCTGAGCCGGGGCAGCTTAGCCTCGGTCATTCACACCGCCGGGGTGAGTCCGCAAATGGCCAATCCGGAGGTCATTATGCGTGTTAATGCTTTGGGGACAATCCATATAACCGAAACCGCCTTACGGCACGCAACCGAGGGGTTTGCACTGGTCAATGTCGCCTCGATGGCGGCCCATATGATGCCGGCGCTGCTGATTCCCAAACGGGCTTATGCTTTATCGTTCTCTGATGTGGATTCGTTCTTGAAAAAAACGGTCTTTCCCAGCCGTTTCATGCCCTCCAAGCTATACCGAAATGGTATGGCTTACGGCATCAGTAAAAATTTTGTGATCTGGTACAGTAAGAAAAATGCAGGCAAATTCGGTGAGAAGGGCGCCCGCATTGTATCCGTCTCGCCCGGTTCGTTCGATACCGAGATGGGTCGACTGGAAGAGAAAAGCGGATCCGCCGAAATGTTAAAAATGGCGGCACTAAAACGCTTTGGGCGATCGGAAGAAATCGCCGAATTACTGGCTTTTTGCGCAAGCGAAAAAGCCGGATACCTGACCGGTACCGACGTACTGTGTGACGGTGGGGTTATTGGCTCAAAAGCATAAAACCATTTTGTTTTAACCCTTTCAAACGATCAATACAGAAGGAAAAGAAATGAGTTATCAACTAATAGTTCAATTTAAGGTAAAAGACGGCAAAGCAGATCAATTCGTCGAAATTATGCAGAATGCCAAGTCCCGTATAGCCGAAGCGCCCGGCTGCCAAGGCGTTGAAGTACTACTAAGCGCCGACAATCCGAACAAAGTGGTGCTTTCCGAAGTCTGGGAAACTACGGAGCTGCATGATCAATACGCCGCGAAAATGCGGGAATCCGGCTCCATGGATCAGATGGCGACATTTTTGGACGGCATGCCTGAATCGGAAATATTTGAAATAAAGTAAGGTTATTGATTAAAGCAGCTGATGGAGGCCGGCTCTTCAACGGTAGCTCCATCAGCTACTCCCATGTCCTACTCTGCGGCTAATAGATTCGCGACTTCGACACCATAATCAGTGCCCACGTACAGTTTACCCCCCTGAACAGATAGACTACGGGCCGCTCCTCTTAGAGAGGGACCAACCATGACTTTAGGAAGCTGCGGATCTTGTATATCGATAATCTGCAAATGAAGATCCTTGGTGGCGGCATAAATATAGTGTCCATCTCGAATCCATTGCATATCGGCGCTCCCCGGAAATGTAATGCGGGCCAATTCTGTTAAATTCAGCGGGTCTGATGCGTCCAGCACACTGAAGTTTGGCCCACTCTCCAGTACGTACGCATAGCGCTTATTCAGGTTCTCGGCGATTAATACATTTTGAGTAATACCTGAGGTCTCGAAGTTCGACATCAAGACCGGTGCTGCCGGGGTGCTGAGATCCACTACCTGTATGCCTCCGCTTGCCGCAAACAAGTATTGATCCTGTACTGCCAGAGCGGCGGTATATCCTGACAAAGCAAAACTGCCAATGGAAGCGGGCAGAACTGGATTCTGTATGTCGACAATACTAAAGCCCAGATCGTCGTTGCTACCGGTAATCCCGTATTCAGGAATGAAAAGATACCCGGGGAAAATTTGAGGCCGGTTAATTCTTTTTTCGTAATCAGTAAAGGCCGCGCCTTCTGCCACCAGCATTCCCGGACTGGATAGGTTATAAGCAAATATGCCCCCTCTAGCGGGGCTGAAGAAATCCAAGAAGGTTCCGGCAAAATACAACGTGCTACCAGCCTCAACAAACCCGGCGGGCTCCATACTCACGTAATAATGGGCCTCTGGATCAGACACAAGCGCCGGGTGATCAGAATCAGCCAGCGAATAAACGTCTAAATAGGTGAAATCGGTGGACTCGAAAACCCCGTTATCTGGAACCACATAGAATCGGGCGGTGTACAGGTGGTGGTTACGGGCATGAATGCTGTCCACCGAGCCAGCCAGACCCAGTGTGGTCTGAAATTGCGGCTCGGTGGCGTTTAGATCAACCAGATCAAGGCCGCTGGCAGTAAGCACATAGGCGCGATCACCTTGCACGGCAAGATCCCTTATTTCAGTGTCTTCCAGCACCACATTGCCCAGGTATACCGGCGCGTCCGGGGACGCTGTCGAATACAACAACAAACGCTCCCAACTGGTCGGATCAAAGTACTCAGTACTGTGGTTAGATCTGAAAATAGCGTAGCGATCGTTGGTGTCGGCTGAAAGCAGGGTAGGGTCATAGCTGCTAAACGGCAGCTTAACTGGACCGCTTGCATCACTTAAATCGTAAAGAACCGGTCCGTTTAATTGAACCGTGTAAAGAATATTTCCGACATGATCCAACGACCACATGCGCTCGTGCGTTATATATTCCGATAACTGCGCAGGATTACCCGGTACCGCAAGATCGTACACTGCAAAACCGTAACCCAAATTAAAAAACTTATGCATCACCAATCTGTCACCTGCGACATGGATTGCATCGCTTCTCCCGAGATCATTGACTTCCGTTATTGCATCGCTTTGGACGGCATCAAGAATCACCGTGTGGTCCGGCATTAAAGCGTAAATATAATGATTGCGGACATCGATACTGCTGTATCGCGCACCACGGGGTTCACTGTAGTTGTGGACTAGCGGTGATACCGGATTATTAAAGTCGATAACCGTTACGCCCTGATGCGCAATGTAAGCGATGTTATCCTGCACCACCAAATCCGCAGCGGCGTCGGGAAGTAAATGTGAAAAAAGCAAAGCCGGGTTTTGTATGTCGCTGATATCAAAAAGCTGAACTGCCGTGGTCCCAGCCACGATCACGTAGTCGCCGGATAACCCCATCAGGGAAAAATCCGCACCGCCGATGCTGGCCGACGCCATGGCAGGACTGGCTGCACGCGACAAGGCCTGATGCAATTCCGATTGTTGGCTTGGCTGTGATAACAGCGCTGCGAACTCATTCACCGCCTGGGGATGACTCACGTTACTCATTTCACCTGACCAGGCGAGAACATGATCGAGATTTACCGGACCCGACCCTGAACTCACTACCCGTTGCGCCATTTTCTCTAATTCCACATTAATTGCTGCAGCAGAATATCCGGCGGAGAGGGGGTATTCGAGTTTGCGATACAGTATTTCGGTCAGTACATTGCTGCGCCACGCGCCTGCTGCAAACCGCTCAGCAGATAATGAAACCCGCATAGGGTGATTCAGGTTGCAACTACTTGACTGGCCATCCGCGCAAGCAAACTCGACCGTTATCAGCGTATCGGGAGCGCTATTCAATAAACGGCTGTCATAGCGAACCGTCAGGTTTCCCAACGCATCGCTCTGCAATTCACTGGCTTCACCTGACTCGTCCAGCAATTGCACATCCAAACGGTGGTAATCGATGTTATATGTACTACTGTCGTCTACACCCGTTACGCTGTCCTCCAGGACACTCACGATCATCTCGGGGCGTAGTTGCTGGATACTGGCAGAAAACGGGCTCACTACGGTGGCATGCAGGCCAGAAAGATCCACTCCGGCCAGCGTGACGCCGCTGGACAAACTGACTATAGCGCCATCGCTGCATATCACTTCAAAATGCTGTTCGTTTTCTCCCGGTCCTTCATTGAGTTCACTCGTACATTGATACCCATCCGGAATCCGGTCTACGGTGAAACGATACTGGCCGAGGGGCAGAGTGACGCTGTTGTCACCCTCATCCGCTACAGAAAGGGATTTACTGTAGACTGAATTTCCGGATTGAGTATTTATGAAACGCACATCGACGCTCAGTTGCGGATTCAGTCCTGCAACCGTGGAGTGAATTTCGACTTTGCCTTCTTTACCTGCGCCGCAGGCTGTAATCGTCAACAGCAAAAGTGCAGTGAGTCCATACTTTATGTTCATGATCTTCTCCGATCTACATTGCCGTGAAGATAAAACTGCTCAGATAAATCTCCTTGTTAAGTCAAAACGCCATTATGGAAGTGGCGCTGGTACTGAGCAGAATTTATGCCACGTCAATATATTGTTAAATAACAGCAGGTTAAAAACCGGAGCGGGGGATGAATGTTAAATTTGTCGACAGACCACTGAACAAATATAAAGCAACCCATTCGTTGAGGCAGATTCGCCTGGCACGATTCACGCATCGTCATACCGGTAGCGTTTACAGGAGGTGAATCAATGGAAATGAAAGCCGATCAACGGAAGTTGATAGTCGTTTGATTTTACCCGGAGGCAGACACTGTAGAACTTACAATTCGGTTTTCCTAATTACATCCGTTGCCACCCATCTGTTGCAAACCGTGTTCGTTGGAAATGGTGCCTGAGCCGTATCCCACGGACTTCTCGCATCGCAACCATCAATACAGCAATTGGCCTCAGCGTATGCATTCAGTACTGGAATAAACCGTGCATAGTCATTACGCAATCTCTTAACACAACTCATAAGCGATTCAACACAACCGGGAGGCCTGCAATGGGATTGGCACTAAGCTCGCTACAAATTCAAAGCAATGCGTTTAACGATGGCGACAACATACCCGTTCGATACACCCATTTCGGTGACGACATTTCGCCACAGTTGGAGTGGCACTCATTACCCAAGGAAGCACGCTCATTGGTTCTATTCTGCCACGACCCGGATGCCCCCAAGATTGTTCCGGGATACTACGGATTTCTGCATTGGCTGGTTTACAACATCCCGGCGGACGTTAACGGCATGGAAGAGGGGTGTAGTTTATACACTCAAGCAGCCAACGATTTTGGTGCAATTGGATACGGAGGTCCGAAGCCACCTGAAAATCATGGCATTCATCGCTACTACTTCTGGCTTGTCGCGCTGGATCTACCGCCGGAGCTTCCACCCATAATGGAATTTGAAAATCTTTTTAAGGTGATTGAACCGAATGTGGTGGGAATGAATCGCCTCACAGGACTATTTCAACACACAAAAAGTTAATTTTCCGGTCACAGAATTCAGGGATGGGTGGCATATGAAAATAAGTCAGCATTTAAAACTTTCCCGAAGGCGGTTATTTCAGGCCGCCGCGACGACTTCTGCGTTCCTCTCCCTTCCCAAATACGCCTATGTTTTGGCTGACACGGAAACATCAAAAATGAATACCCAAAGTTTGACCCTCAAGGTCAATGGTAAACAGCATAAGCTGTCGCTGGACACGCGCACAACGTTACTGGATACCTTGCGCGAGCATTTGCACTTAACAGGCACGAAAAAAGGCTGCGACCATGGTCAATGTGGTGCCTGCACGGTTATCAGCAATGGTAAACGAATCAATTCCTGCTTATCGCTGGCGCTGCAGCACGACGGGGACCACATTACCACCATCGAGGGCCTGGGAACTCCGGATAGTTTGCACCCCATGCAGGCGGCGTTTATCAAGCATGATGGCTATCAATGCGGTTACTGCACCCCTGGCCAAATCTGTTCTGCGGTGGCGGTTTTGGATGAACTCAAAGCGGGCTTGCCCAGCCACGTTACGGATGACCTTAACCGTACGCCGGAATTTTCCAATACAGAGCTCCGTGAGCGTATGAGTGGCAACATTTGCCGCTGCGGCGCCTACTCGAATATCGCTGACGCCATAACAGAAGTTGCGGAGGAAAACCCATGAGACCGTTTACTTTTGAGCGTGCCAATTCAACCCAAGAGGCGCTGCGGGCTATTACGAAAACGCCTCATACCAAATTCATTGCCGGCTCGACTAATCTGCTGGACTTGATGAAGTTGCAAATTGAGCGCCCGGATCACTTGGTCGATATCAGTCATCTTCCTTTGGATACCATTGAAAAAACAGCGGATGGAGGCTTGCGAATCGGAGCCCTGGTAAGTAATACCGATTTGTCCGCTGATCAACGCGTCCGACAGGACTATGGGCTATTATTGCGCGCGTTACTGGCAGGCGCATCCGGGCAGCTGCGTAATAAAGCAACCACCGGAGGCAATTTGCTGCAACGCACCCGGTGCCCGTATTTCTATGACACCAATCAACCTTGTAACAAGCGCACACCGGGCAGCGGCTGCTCCGCACTGGATGGCTTTAGCCGTTCTTTAGGTATTGTCGGAGTCAGTTCATCCTGTATTGCAACGCACCCTAGCGACATGGCGGTCGCGATGCGAGCCCTGGATGCCTCCATTGAAATAGCCGATTCCGAAGGAACTACACGCACAGTACCAATTAAGCATTTTTATACTTTACCCGGCACGACGCCGGATAAAGAAACCGTGTTGCGGTTCAATGAACTGATTACAGCCGTGGTACTCCCCAAACCCATCGGTGGAAAGCACATTTACCACAAAGTCAGAGACCGTTCATCTTATGCCTTTGCCCTGGTATCAGTAGGCGCAGTCCTGTTTCCCGATGGCACCGGCAGGGTGGCTATGGGAGGAATAGGGTCACAGCCCTGGCGGGTTGAGCAGGCCGAGGCGCTGCTTCCACAAGGTGCCAAGGCGGTAACAAACCGGATGTTACTAGGTGCCAGTACCACCGAGCATAACCGTTTCAAAGTCAATCTTGCCGAGCGTACGCTAGCCGGTGTTATCGACGCCGCACGAGCGTAGCAGAGAGCGAAGCCATGAAATTTGATAAACCCGCGACAACTAACCCGATAGATCAGCTTAGCGTCGTGGGAAAATCCACGGATCGCATTGACGGACCAATGAAAACAACCGGCACTGCAACATACGCCTATGAACATAAGGACTTACCGGGCAAGCCAGCCTATGGCTACATACTCGGTGCAGCCATTGCCAAAGGCCGGATTGAATCGATTAACCTATCGGACGCCAAATCAGCCTCCGGCGTGCGCGCTGTCGTGCATTATCAAAATTGCGGGCAGTTGGGACAAGGCGATAAGAATACCGCTACCTTACTCGGCGGGCCGGAGATAGAGCACTATCATCAAGCGATCGCTCTTGTTGTCGCAGACACATTCGAGCAGGCCCGATCTGCGGCAGAATTGATTGACGTTACGTATAAAACGGAAAAGGGCGCTTACGATTTGGCTGAAATAAAAGACAGCGGGGCCAATGTCGGAGATGGTTTTTGGGGGGAATCCGACACCCGAATCGGCGATTTCGACAATGCCTTTAGCAGTGCGCCCGTTAAGCTGGATCAAACCTATACTACACCGGATCAGTCCCACGCGATGATGGAACCCCATGCGTCTATCGCAGCATGGCAGGACGAAAAGCTAACGTTATGGACATCCACCCAAATGGTCGACTGGGCGCAAAAGGACGTCGCCAAAACACTGCGCGTTCCCACCGCCGATGTAACAATCAACTCTCCCTATGTGGGGGGCGGGTTCGGTGGAAAACTTTTTGTCCGTGCCGACGCCATTATGGCTGCACTTGGCGCCAAAGCGGCTGGCGTGCCGGTTAAAGTGTTTCTTCAAAGACCGCTAATTTTTAATAACACAACTCATCGACCGGCCACCATTCAGAGGCTTCGCATGGGCGCAGACCGGAGCGGAAATATTTTGGCGATCGGACACGAAAGCTGGTCTGGCAACCTGAAGGATGGCAGCCCCGAAACGGCAGTGTCACAAACGCGGTTGCTGTACCGCGGTGAGCACCGTATGACACAAATGCGTTTAACCGAACTGAACTTGCCGGAAGGGAACGCGATGCGGGCACCGGGAGAAGCGGTCGGCCTGATGGCGCTGGAAATCGCAATCGACGAACTTGCAGAAAAACTCGATATGGATCCGATTGATTTTCGGATCTTGAACGACACGCAGGTTGATCCGGAAAAGCCGGAGCGCCCCTTTTCACAGCGACAGCTGGTCCAGTGCATGCAAACGGGGGCCAAGCGCTTTAACTGGCATAAGCGAAACCCCAAACCCGCCCAAATACGTGACGGGCGATGGCGGTTAGGAATGGGTATGGCAGCGGCTATCCGTGGCGCTCCGGTCGAGAATTCAGGCGCCCGTGTGCGACTTGAAACCGACGCTACCATCACCGTGGAAACAGACATGACCGACATCGGAACGGGTACTTACACGATCCTGGCCCAGACCGCAGCGGAAATGATGGGGGTTTCCCTGGACAAGGTCACGGTAAAACTCGGCGCTTCAGCCTTACCGGTTTCTTGCGGCTCCGGGGGACAATGGGGCGCAAACAGCTCCACCGCAGGCGTGTACGCAGCCTGCGTTAAATTGCGTGAAAAAATCGCCGTCAAGCTGGGTTTCAATCCAGATGAAGTTGTATTCTCGACCTCTTTGGTAACAGCAGAAGGCCGCTCGCTGCCATTACAAGCGGCTGCAATACACCAGCCGATCGAAGCAGAAGACACCATCGAGTTCGGCGACCTCGATAAACAATACGCTATCCAGACTTTCGGAGCGCATTTTGTCGAAGTCGGGGTCGATACCTATACCGCCGAGATTCGCATTCGTCGTATGTTGGCTGTTTGCGCCGCCGGCCGCATACTGAATCCAAAATCCGCGCGCAGTCAGGTAATCGGCGGCATGACCATGTCGGCTGGCGCCGCCCTGATGGAAGAGTTGTCGGTTGATACCGGTCGGGGCTATTTCGTTAACCACGATCTAGCGGAATACCAGGTTCCGGTGCATGCAGATATTCCGCACCAGGAAGTGCTATTCCTGGAGGAAACGGACCCGATGTCATCACCGATGAAGGCCAAAGGGGTAGGGGAGCTTGGAATCTGCGGGGTAGGGGCTGCCATAGCCAATGCGATTTACAACGCAACTGGCGTTCGTGTTCGTGACTATCCAATTACCCTGGATAAGTTGCTTACGGCAATTCCGGATGCAGGCTAATTTCATCGATAACGAACTATTGCTTTTACCCCGGAACAATGTGATTATAAATTGATCAGCCTGTAAACAATAACAGGGCTACCTGAATAGCCCGAACGTGACAGGCTGGAAAACAATAAAAATAATATTGCTCAATTTTGAGCGCGCTCAGAGATAGCCTATGAATTCCTATAAGTCCTTGTTCCGACTCTGTTTAACCCTCCTGCTGACAGCGGGAGTCGTGGCCTGTGTTGCGACCTCGGCCAAATGGATGAGCTACGTTCAGGTTAATCCGGATAGCTTAAACGAGGTGCTGATAAGCCCCGACAATAACGTAGTGCACGTATCGGGACAGAGTGACGGCATTCACATCACCTATTACGACGAAACCGGATCGGTTTCCGAGGACATTGCCACCGGTATCGCCCACGGCGCCTATTCCAATACCCTTAATCTGGCGGACAACCGCCTGCTGTTAGTGAAAAGCACACTGGCCGATTCGTTGTTGATTGACACTGCGCAGGGGACCGTTTCCCCACTCGACGGCGCTGTCGTCTCCTCAGAACTCGGTGCCCGTACATTGAGCGGAACCAGTCTGGTGCTGGACGGAAAAGTAGCCGCATTCGGTTCTACCGCAAATCAGGGCTGGGTACTGTTAATGGATTTCAGCGCCGGCTCCAGTGAGTTGCTGGAAATCACGTCAGCCACAGCGGTAAGTCGGGTATTCGGCCACAGTATGCTGGTAATCGCAGTGCAGACGGAATCCGGCCGTACGGTCGTCTCCTTCGATGCAGCTTTGAATGAATTGTCACGTTTCCCCATACCTGTCGCCAGTGAAAACCTGATCGGAGAATCACTGGGACGCCCGGTGCTGTTCCACAGTTCCAATCACAATGTGCGCGCTACCGATGTGGCGGGTTTAACGCAATGGGAATTTGTGAACGATGAATTTGAATACATCAAAGGCCAGTCTGTTGGCAAAGATGGCCGGGTCCTGCTTTGGGGAGACAACGCCAGTCTGAATCCGCTATCGGGAGTGAGGTTCGATCAAGCCCATTTTCTGTTGATCGATACCACAGGCTCGCTGCTGTATCACTATCTATCCGGTGGTGAGATGGCTAATATCCTGTACCGTAATACCCATCAATTTGAAAACGGGTTGATTCAGGTTAGCTTCCAGGGCTGGACCGGGCAATTGGCCGGCTTTGTCATCGGTAGTAATCTATCGACCCCTTTCACAGTGACCCGTCAGGTGTTTCATGATTTTGTCACACTGAAAGGCAGCAAAACCCGCTGGATGCGGGAGCCAAAACGAATCGAAACCTATTCACAGTGCGGTACGCTGTGTGTCAGTCTGGTCGATGACGCAGAAGGACACTGTGATAATCTGGATATTTTCAACATCAACTCGTCTTCACTGGTCAGCGTTTCCCAAGTCTGTGGTGCTAAAAACGCAAACGGTGCGAACTCGCCCAACACGGTGAAAGTGGTGCGGTACTAGAATTAAACACCCGGCTTCATTTTAATCCGCACTTTCGTCTTTACCAGAGAGGAAATAAAACTAGTCTGTGACATCCATAAACCCATTGGTGTCGGCGACGTGATTGCTTCTAACCTCAGTCCCTACCTATAGTCTTAAATGTGACCAATTTTCGATATTGGACTATACGAAAAAAACACGTTGAACAAAATGGGATGAGAATGAAAAAGAATAAAGACACCCGTCGCTCGATACGCTCCAAACCTGCCACGCTGAATTACGCAGTTACCCTCGCAACATTAATAACGCCGGTGGCCGTTAATGCAGCACCCGATGAACAAACCCCTGCTTATAAGCCGATTGAGGAAGTTGTGGTGACGGCCCGCCGCAAAGATGAAAGCCTGGAAGAAGTACCCATATCAATTTCCGCTATGAGTGGCGATCAGCTCGATGATCGGCAAGTCAAGACCGATGCGGATTTACAAATCGCCGTTCCCGGACTCACCGTTCGTCAAACCCAGGGCAACAACTCACTTACCTATTCGATCCGCGGCCAGACTGCCGATACGTTCAGTGGCTCGCGCTCGGCGGTTGTGACCTATTTTAATGATGTTCCGTTAACCATCGGCAGTTCCTCTTCGTTATTCGACCTTGCATCGGTGCAGGTTTTGAAAGGGCCTCAGGGAACCCTGTTCGGACGCAATGCTACCGGTGGAGCGGTGCTGTTTAATTCCGCTAAGCCCACTGATTCAACCGAAGGATCGTTGACTGCCCGCGTTGGCAATTTCGACTCACGGGAACTGGACGGCATGATCAATGTACCGCTCATCGACGATACACTGTTGCTGCGCGCCGCCGTTAACAGCACCCATAAACAGGGCTATATCAAAAACCTATTCAACAACGATGATCTTGGCGATATTGATCGCACCAGCGGCCGTGTTTCGCTGGCTTGGATGCCCAACGAACGCCTGGATAATTTGTTAGTGGCGCAATATTCCACTATCGAAGGGACCAATACCGGCGCTTCCTATCCATACAGTATCTATGACAGCAATTGCGCCGTATTAAATTGCAGCTCGTCCTTTCTCAGCAACTACGTCGATGAGCAAAAAGTATTGGGACCGTATAAAACCCAGCACCCCTGGACAGCAAATCACGAGGGGACCGATTGGATCATTTCCAACACCACCACCTACGATTTAACTGACACGTTAACACTCAAAAACATTTTGGGTGTATCCCATTCGGATACGGATTCCGAGCAACCGCAGCTTGGGGTTCCATTTGCCACCATCATCACCGCAAACATTGTGTCCGGAGAATCTGGAAACGAAACGGATACAGACTCAATTTCCAATGAAATACAATTGCAGGGCCTCAGTTTTGATGGCGCTCTAAATTGGATAATCGGCGCTTACATTCAAAATGATCAGGTCGATACCTTATGGCCCCAAACCTACTTTGAAAGTCCGGCATCCGCGCTCACCAATTCGTTCCGTATTCGCACTCAAAGCCGAGCGATCTACGGCCAAAGCACCTACGATCTGACCGAGTGGTCCGGCATCAACGGGCTTAGGGTAACCACTGGCGCGCGCTACACACAGGAAAAAGTCCAGATAAAACAGCTTCCGGAAGCGACTTACACGTTCGGTGCACCTGACCAGGAAGAAACTTTCAGTGATCCGAGCTGGGATGTGGGACTAGAATATCAAGCCACTGAAGAGCTGATGACGTACGTAAAAACCCGCGGCAGTTTTCGTAGCGGCGGTTTTAACGGCGCCGCTCCCCCGGTAGATGCCTTTGCTACCGGCGGCGGCAACAAATTCGAATCGGAACATGTGCAGGACGTTGAAACCGGATTGAAATTCAACGGCGATGTGATGGGGCGACCCACCATCTTCAACCTGGCCATCTATAAATCCTGGATCGAAGATGTTCAACGTGTCGAGTTTCCTGATCCGGACGGACCGGGCGGTTTGGCGTCCATCGCCGTCACCGCCAATGTTCCTGAAACCACGGTTCAGGGGATCGAACTGGAAGCCACCACGCGCCTGAATGACTGGCTCGAACTCGGTCTGGCAGCCGCCTATACCGACGCGGAGTTTACGGATGGCGAGGTAAACCTGTTTGGCACCACGTACAGTTACGGGCCAGTAGGGGATACGCCGGAAACGTCCGGTTCGATCTATGCACTCATTGATTTGCCGGTGGACCCTGCCTTGGGTTTGTTAACTCTGCGCACCGAAGTCTACGCGCAAAGCGCGCAATACTTTTCCAACGCAGCCGCAACGATCGCCCCCGGCACCAAGCTACCGGGGTATGAATTGCTTAATGCACGCCTGAACTGGAGTGGCATTATGGATAGCCGGTTTTCCGTTGCGCTGTACGGCAAAAATCTAACGAACGAAGAGTACTTTGTGGGAGGTATGACGTTAGCTGCAGCACTGGGTCATAATGCGGCCGCAGTAGGTGAACCTCGCACTTATGGTGCCGAGCTGAACTACCAGTTCTGAGTCTTTTCATCATCAATCAGAAACCGGGCAGGGCAGGCTCGTTAACCTGCTCTGCCCCGGAAAGGTCAGCAGGCAATTACCGGTTCACTTATTTCAATTTAAATATGAACAGCGCATTACCCGGCCCTGCCTGAAATTCATTGCTCCCGCCAAAGGTGTTATAACCGGAATTCAACAACAGATTGTTCCCGGCAATAACCGGTCCCGGCCCCTCGATGGTGCCACCGTTACCTGATCGTCCGTGAATATCCTGTGTGGCAACCGCGGTATCGAAATGCCAGAGCGATTCACCGCTGGAAGTCTTAAACGCTTTTACAATGCCATTTAGCGAAGCAGCGAACAAGACATCGTTGGTGACACTCACGGCCGCCGAATAAATACTGTCTATCCTCGCACTACCATAAAAATGGGTGTCGTGAATTTCCCAATTGACCACGCCGCTATCCTTATTCAGCGCGTACAAACCGGACATCGCGTTAGGCACCTGAATCAGCGGTACGTTATAGCTTGGCCGCATTAAATCATTACCCAGTGCAATATTGCTTAACGGGGATTTAGCAGCGGTGACATCCGCTACGCCGGCATAAATCTGGGTATCATCCACTGCCATACCCCAATGGATTCCACCCAACTTGCCTCCGGCTCCCAGGCGGGTTTCCCAATTCTTTGCACCGGTCAGAGCATTCAATTGATAAACGGAACCCTTTTTATCACCGGCAATAATCACATCATCCCCATTCGTTGTGGTTGTGAGTATTGGCGTGCCCACGTCCCAATCGAGGTCCGGCCCATCACATTGATCGACCAGCGCTCTGTTAACATCGCAAGTGGCGTTATAGGTGTCATTCGGCGTTGCCTGAAAGACCCAGTTTACATCGCCGTTATTCATATCAAGCGCCACTACGGAGTTCTCCATGGCGGTGGAAGGTTGTGTCAGGTTCTGTGAGGTGCCAACCACAATCTGATTGCGTGCGATATCCAACAAGGGAGTCGACCAGATGGATACCCCATTCGGGCTCATGCGACTGCCGTTGACACGAGCGGCTTCCTCGGTGCCATGAAAGCGCCATATTTCACTACCATCTGCCGAGTTCAACGCAACCAAGGAACCATGAGACTCACAGCAAGAGAATTGCAATAACGCATAGATCACCGATTTTGTGGCCAGAGGTACATACAGGCGCCCGTTATAATATTGCAAGCCGCCGGTCACCATGTTGGAGTCGAACTCTCTGACATCCACCCGCCAAACCTCAGCTCCGGCTTTCGCATCTAAAGCGATAACCCAACCGTTCCAGGTGCCAACCACCACCAGGCGCTGATTCAGTGAGGGTTCATCCAACAGCGTTACCGATGCACTGCGAACCGTGTCGGGGGCATCGTAGGTCCAATACACACAACCGGTTTCACGGTTCACTGCATTAACGGAATCAGGGGTGTGATAATAGATGGTTTGGCTGGTAACGGCCGGGGCTCCGCGCCGCTCCTTCGTATCTTCAGCGTTAAGCACAAAATCCAATTCCAGATCAGCTACGTTCTGCGCCGTGATCGGGGACAGTTGGTTTCGGGTATTCTCCAGGTTAAAACCAAAACCACTATTCAAGACAGGGGATTGGGTATCGACTGAATCGTCGCACATCACCAATTCCGTTGCCTGTTCCGCACCACAGGCAGTCAGGTACGCTACGACGAACATGAATACACAGGCGCTAATAGCGCGCGCAGACCGAGTTAACATGAGTTCCCCTTTATTTATTTATTTATTTATCTATTTGTTTTTTTAATTAATGAGTCGAAACTCATTTTACCTTAAATCAATTTGGGGGAATGGCGTTAAAACTCAGAACAAATTGAAAACGAGGCCCGCGTCACGTCAGCACGGGTTTTACTGATCACTTTTTTCGGCGTGGGTAATCCGATCCTTCCAGCAACCCGGATGAATCCAGTAAACGATGCAACATGCGGGCGATCGTATCCGGTGCATAAGCCTCCCGCGGCTGCTTCAACCACCAGGCCAGGGTTTCCACTATCAGCGTCACATTGCAGGTTGTGGCCAGCTCCACCGGCAGCCAGGGGTGTTCCGGGGAGCGTTCGGCAGCCAACATAAGCGCGTGATTCAGTAGTTCCTCTCGCATTGCGCCTGCAGCGCCGCCAGTCAGTAATGCACTCCACAATGCGTGGTGCTGGTCTACGTAATGACAAAGAGTTTGAAATGCAGGCCCGTCGCCATCGGCATCGTTTACCGGTAAAGCCAGTTTGATAAGCCGATTAATCTGATCCTTTGCCAAATGATCCAACAACGCTTCCTTGGAGCTGTGATGACGGAAAAAAGTCGCATAATGCACCTCTGCCTGAGCGCAAATTTTACGTATCGTAATCGTCTCCAAGGGCTCACGCTCCAGTAACGTCAGCATGGCGGCCCGCAATGCCTCATCGGTACGAGCCTTGCGCGCGTCTTTCATGGATGACGCTGAAATACTGGCCTCCCCCAATTCGCTATGCGATACTGTGTCGCGTATCTCTGCGCCGCCTTTCGGCCCCCGTGGTGTCTTCATGTCACGACCTTATTTTTGTACGGATGATTAACCGGTGATGACATGTCGAAACTCAACATCGATCTATTCATGGATTTATCGCTTTGTTGGTGCAGGTGCACGCTAAGCCCGCGGATCAGTCAAAAAACCAATTATAACAATGAGGGAGTATACAGGTAATGAACAACTCTAAGAGCCCACTTCGCATCGTTCAATGGACCACAGGTAAAGTAGCTGGAGAGTCAATTAAAGCCATTCTGGAGCGCCCGAATCTGGAGTTGGTGGGCGTCTATGCCTACAGCCCGGAAAAATCAGGCCAGGATGTCGGGGATCTAATCCAATTGGGGCGCAAGCTCGGAATAAAAGCGACGCACGATATCGGTGAATTGATCGCACTTAATCCCGACTGTGTTGTTTATATGCCTCTGCATCCGAATGTGGAGCACCTGGAGCAGCTACTGCGCGCCGGAATCAATATCGTCTCCACCGCCAGTTTTATGACTGGACGAAGTTACGGAGAAGAAGCCCGCTCCAGACTAGAACAGGCCGCGCAAGCGGGTAACGCCAGTCTGTTTGGCAGCGGTATCAATCCGGGCTGGGTGGACAATTTGACCGTAGCCGCTTCGGGCCTATGCAAAGAAGTTAACCAGGTGCGCATTGTAGAATCATTCAATATCGGATTATGGGCAGGCGATGCTAACCAGGATGCTCTCGGCTGGGGTCGCCCAAAAGGTGATCCTAATCATGCCAAAGACGTCGAGGAAGCCACAGGACCATTCGCCGATGCCGTGGAAGCAATCGCAATATTGTTTGATTACACACTGGATGAGGTGCGCTGTGATGTTGAATTTGCCTATGCAACCCAAGAGCTGGACGTGCCGGGCCGAACAGTCCCTCAAGGCACTGTAGCCGGAATCATGGCGAAGTGGCTGGGCATATCGAGCGGCCTGCCGGTGATAGAAGCAACCGTGCAATGGGTGGTAGGTGACGATATTACACCGGCGTGGGACATCGCAATGGCCTATCTGATTGAAATCAACGGCACGCCTAAAATCAATATGCGAGTAGAAGTGTTGCCGGATCTTACGTTGCCGATGGAGGAGTTGATGGTCATTGGATTTATGTTCCCGGCCACCCCGGTTGTGAACGCAATTCCATCCGTGGTCAACGCCCGTGCGGGGATCGTTACCTATGCGGATCTGAAACCAGTTAGTTCGATCATTGCTGCGAAGCCGTTAAAAACTCAAACCACGATTCCCTTGCTGGTGGCCGAACCGGAGCAATCACCTCAACCGGTATCGACCGGTGCAGCAGCGGTGCCTTTGGAAGGTCGCTGGTCGGTAACGGTAAAAGGTCCCACCGGCGCACAGGAAACAGAATTGGTCATCGAGCAGAAAAACGGGGAATACAGCGGAGTACAAACAGGGCAGGGTATGAGTTCGCCCATTTTGGATGTCAAATACGAAGGCAACACGCTGAGCTGGATCAATCAAGTAACAAAACCGATGAAACTCAAAGTGCAATTTCAGGGAATCATCGAAGGTAATACCATGACCGGTAAATGCAAAGCCGGCTTTATGGGTAAATACCCCTTCACTGCAACAAAGATGGACTGAAAAGGGGACAGCGAAACGCTCTAATGTTTAACGGAGCGTTTCGTTTTTCCTTTGAAGGCCGCCTTGACAGAGCCGATCCATGGAGGGCAAATACAATGGCCGACGACACAATTGATATAGAAGCAATCAAATTACTGAAGTCGCGCTACTTTCGATTTCTTGATACCCAGGACTGGGATTCGTTTCGTTGTCTGTTCACCGACGATTTTGTCAGTGACACGAAACCATCGGGTGGCAAAGTGATTCACGGCGCGGACGAGTTTGTCTCATTCGTAAAATCAACACTGGCGAACTGCACAACCGTTCATCATGGCTTAACACCGGAAATCAATATTACATCGCTCAACACTGCAACGGGCATCTGGGCAATGGAGGATCTTGTCCGCATGCCAGGGTTAATCGATCTACAGGGCTTTGGTCATTATCAGGAAGAATACAAAAAAGTAAACAATCAATGGTGCATACACTATTCAAAACTGACCCGCTTGCGAATGGACTTTAGATTCCTTTGCTTTCGGATTAAGCTTCCGCAATTCCTACTGCATTATTGGCAGGCTCGTTGAGCATTCTCTTTTAACTCCTGAGTAGATTTTTTACGTTTGCACACGTAATATAAATCTCGCTTCAGGAGATCAAATAATGAAAAAAACAATAACAATAATAACGAAAATAACTTTATTAACTTATTTTATAGTCTTATCCGGTTGTGGTGGTTCAAATAACTTACCTGACCAAAAATCTGACAACCCAACGGAAATAAAAACACCATTAGCCGAAGTCAGTCCCGCACCACCGGATAGCGGATCAGCGCCTTCAACCAAAGCTTCCAATGAAACAGGCGCTTATAACCGCCCCTATGATTTCCCCCGTATAAAAGTACTTCCACTTCAGTATATCGATACCACCAGTGGTCACAGAGTGGGCCTGCGCGTGACTTTACCTGCAGATAAAAAAGGCACGCCTGTGGAAGGGCCACTTCCGGTGGTTTTATCACAAAGTGCTTACAACGTTGGTATGCTGGCGTCGACACCGGTATCCGGTGCTGTGTTGCTGGGCGGACCCGATCCGTTTATTGTTCGGCATGGTTACGCAATGGTATCAGTGGATGTTATCGGCAGCGGGGTATCCGAAGGCGGTTGGGAGTTGCTCGGCGCTGAAGAACAATCCGGATACGGTGACGTAGTGGATTGGATCAAACAACAGCCTTGGTACGATGGCAATCTGGGTGTCGCCGGCGCGTCCTATATGGCGATCACTTCTTTATTCACAGCACAACAACGACCTGAAGATATCAAAGCGATATTTGCCAGTGTGCCTATGGGGGATTCTCAGCGCGGAACCGTCGGTACCGGCGGTCTGCTCAATGGCGTGTTCTTAAGCGCATGGGCCACGCTAACCCACCTTACCTCCACTTTAAATGATCTCACCGCACTTCAGTATCCGGAACTCAAAGAGATAATAGATGGCGCTACGCAGCGACACGTGGAGCAAATTGATCAATATTATCTACCCATGGTGAACAAAATTCTTGAGGGGGACCCGGAAATCACTTATGACAATGATTTTTGGCGTATACGATCGCCCATCACGCATATCGATAAAATACAAGCTCCCACCTTCATTCTTGGCGCAGTGAACGATATTTTTCAACGCGACGCACCGCTGTTGTATGAACGTCTTAAAGACAGAGTTGATTCTCGCTTGGTTATTTTCAATGGCGACCACGCCAGTAATTTTGTTCAAGCAATTCGAGGAACAGACAAAACAGATCCGATACTGAACTTGATGTTGCAATGGTTTGATCGATACCTGAAAGACATGGAAACTGGCTTAGATAATATCCCTCCGGTGACTCAATACGTTAAAAATTATAAAAAAGGGATGTGGAAAGGGTATTCCGACGCCACTGACTGGCCCCACCCATCGGCATTACCTGAACGCTGGTTTTTGCATGGTAACGGCAACCTGACAACATCACCACCAACGGAACCGGAGCAAGCTCGTAGCATGGCCACCCCTGAGTTTGCGGGCTACCGCTTCGGTAAGAGCAAAGGCGGTACTTTACTGACGGCCTCAATCGACATCAATGACGGCACCCGATGTTCGCCCAGTTATGTGCAATGGACATTAGGAATCGCCGGTGTCGTCGCAGCGCCTCGCTGTTATTGGGACAACCGCAGGCTGGAACGAAACGCACTGAATTTTGAAACAGAACCCATGTTGGAGGATTACTATATTAACGGCCCTTTGCAGGCTGATTTATGGGTATCCAGTACCGCACAAGATGCGGTAATTTCTGTTCGGATTGACGAAGTCACACCAAAGGGGCGGGTTAATCCGATCACCAATGGACTGCTGCTGGCTTCCGCACGGGCGGTAGATGAGAGCAAATCCCGCTTTATTGCAGGCGAAATGGTGCAACCCTACCAATACCTTACCCAGGCCAAAGAGCAACTGCTAACGCCGGGAGAGGTTGTGAAACTGCAAATGGAAATCTTTCCTACCAGCGCGCTCATACGGGAAGGAAACAAATTACGGGTTTCGATAAGTCCCAGTAACCAAGCTCAGGGTATCCTTAATTTGCCACGCAGGGAACTCGCCAAAGAGGGCATAACAACCATCCATAACAGCCCCGAATACCCATCTGGCATTGTGTTACTGAAGGTTCCTACCAGCGAGCTAAATTGATGTTTTCGTCGCACCTTGCTTGTGATCGACGGCGGCGTTGAGAGCGGGTGTGACGATAAACCCTTCAAAAATCTGTGCGACATCCGATATCGGAGACGGCACTTCCTGTTGCAGCCACCAGGTCAGGAGTTCCACTGTCGACGCTACGAATATGGCCACCGCTAAATCTTTAGGGGGCCATCCCTCGGAATCCATATAGGCGTGACTTACCTTCTTCGACAAATCGATCAACGTGCGGCGTACGCTCTCAGCGGCGCCCCCCACAAACAGCGTTGTCCAAAGCTTGCGGTGATTATCGACATACGTGCATAGCGTCGTCGCAGCGGCGGCGGTGTTCTCCGCGTTAAACACCGGGAGCGTGAGTTCAACCAGCTGCTTAACTTCATCAGTGGCGATTTCCTCAAGTAAACACGCCTTGGTTTGATAGTGTCGGTAAAACGTCACGTCATTAAGTGACGCCTTTGCGCAGATCTCACGGATAGTAATGTCATTCAATGAAGCGGTTTCAAGCAAAACCAGGAACGCTTGCCGTATTTTGTCTCTGCTACGCACCGCACGCGCATCTGACGCGGTCGAGAGATGCGGCTTGTGGACCTTTTTGTGAGGCTTCTGAGCGGGCGATTTCATAACTCTCATGTGTTTGCCGAAGGACGCAAAATTATACAGGTTTAACGGAGGATTGACACAATACCGAAGATAAGCAACACTTCATTGCACAAATATAAGCAAGAACGTATTGCATAACAATAAAGCCAATGGGGAACGTATAATGACCAATTCAGACAGCACACCGGGTAAACCAGCGAGCGCGATGACGCAACCGCAAACACGACCCATGACTGTTCAGATGTGGGCCATGGTTGGAGCCGCAATGTTGCTGTTCATACTCTATGTCGGGTTTCAATGGATCAGCGGCCCTTACTTCACGCCGGTACCAACCGGGGTCAGCGACCCGCCGATGTACATGAAGCTCTTTCTGGGAGGAAACGCCGCTATCCTGACGGCAGGCTTACCTTTTGCTATCTGGTATTTCTGGATTAGACCCTGGCGCCAGGAGCGCCGTATCACCTTGGACGGGATGCTTATGCTTGCCCTCAATCTATTGGTGTTCATTGATCCGTTGTTGAACTACACCAATACCTGGTGCCTGTATAACTCCTGGCTGTGGAATATGGGTGCCTGGACTCCACACGTTCCGGGATGGCTTTCACCGGACGAGCCGGGGGCTATGGTTTCAGAGCCGTTGCTGAACAACTTTGTCGGTTATGGGTATGGCAACTTGCTAACCATCATGGCCGGCTGTTGGTTCATGGGCAAAGTGAAGCAACGCTGGCCACACATCAGCAACCGCCGCTTAATTGGCTGTATGTTCGTGTATGCCTATATTTTCGACTTTATTATGGAAGGGTTGGTGCTGTTGCCTGCCGGTTTATATACCTATCCAGGCGCTATTCAGTCTTTGTCGATCAACGCCGGTACGTATTACCAATATCCGCTTTATGAGGGATTAATGTGGGGCGCTGTCATGACGGTTATTTGCAGCCTGCGCTTTTTTACTGACAGTCAGGGACGTACCGTTGTTGAGCGGGGGCTAGATCATGTTGGCGGTGGTTTCGTCATGCAACAACTAACGCGCTTTCTGGCAATCTTCGCTGCGGTCAGCACAAGCTTTATCTGTATCTATATGATACCGGCCCAGTGGCTCAGCACACACGCCGACCCCTGGCCCGAAGATATTCAAAAGCGCTCGTATTTCATGAGCGGCATTTGTGGCGAGGGCACCGACAAGGCCTGCCCGCACCCAAGCTTGCCGATCGTGTCAAAGCATTCCGGTTACATCAATACCGAGGGCAAACTTATATTGCCGGAAGGGTTCGAGATGCCACGGGTGGTGCCCCTGGAACGGGGTGAACGTAACTGAAAACAATAAGCCGAGCGGAACTATTGGGGGAGGAGGGGTCCACTGGCGCGAATACATAGGCGCCAGTGGTATACAATAAATTAGCTATTTCTAGCTATCTATTAATGAATTTAGCGTTTCGCTTGGTCTCATTAACTTCTCTAGCTTATCGGAGTCCGGCATAAAGTAACCGCCCATATCAACCGGTTTTCCCTGACAATTCATCAACTCAGCAACGATAGTCTCTTCGTTATCCGCCAAGTCCTTGGCTAATTTCGTAAAATACGATTTTAACTCGGCATCATGAGACTGCTCTGCCAATGCGTCAGCCCAATACTTCGCTAGATAAAAATGACTGCCTCGGTTATCCAACTCGTTGACTGTTCTTGAGGGCGATTTGCCGCCTTCTAACAGCTTTTCGATGGCGTCATCCAGTGCCGTCGCCAAGATTTGAGCTTTCGGGTTATTTGATTTGGTGGCAACGTCTTCGATAGAAACAGCTAGAGCGAGGAATTCACCCAGCGAATCCCAGCGCAAATGGTTTTCTTCAACGAACTGTTGCACATGTTTTGGCGCTGACCCACCGGCTCCGGTTTCAAATAAGCCACCGCCATTCATAAGCGGTACGATGGACAGCATCTTCGCACTGGTGCCGAGTTCCAAAATAGGGAACAGGTCTGTCAGATAATCCCGCAATACATTACCAGTAACAGAGATGGTGTCTTTGCCGCGGATGAGTCTTTCCAGCGTATATCTCATGGCCATATCAGGATTAAGAATTCGGATTCTTAATCCTTCAGTGTCGTGGTACTGTAAATAGTGTTCTACCTTTTTGATCATTTCCCTATCGTGACCACGATACTCATCCAACCAAAAAACGGCGGGCATCTTGCTGGCTCTCGCCCGGGTAACAGCCAGTTTTACCCAGTCTTGAATCGGACCATCTTTGGCCTGAAACATACGCCATACATCACCGGTTTGAAGATTTTCATGCTGTAGAAGAACCTGACCAGCGGAATTAACTATTCGCATGGTGCCAGCACAGGGCAATTCAAAGGTTTTATCATGGGAGCCGTATTCTTCTGCCTTTTGCGCCATCAGACCAACATTAGGAACTGTGCCCATGGTGCTTGGATCAAATTTATCATGATGCTTACAGAAATTAATGACCTCTTGATAAATAGTGGCGTAACAGGTGTCAGGAATGATGGCCTTCGTGTCTTGTAGCTTGCCATCGGCACTCCACATCTTGCCGCCGTTGCGAATCATTGCGGGCATCGATGCATCAACAATAATATCGCTCGGCACGTGCAAATTAGTGATGCCTTTATCCGAGTCGACCATTGCCATCATCGGACGCTTTTCATAGCATTTTCTAAAATCGTATTCCATATCGGAACGTTTCGAGTACGGAAGATTATCGATTAATCGCAGCACGCTACCCAAACCTTCATTAGGCTCTACACCCAGCTCTTCCAAGGTATCGGCATACTTCTCAAATGCATCCTTAAAATACACTCTGACGGCATGCCCGAAGATGATCGGATCGGACACTTTCATCATGGTCGCTTTCAGGTGTAACGAAAACAACAGGCCTGCGGTTCGGGCTCCGTCCATCTCTTCGTCAAGAAATTTACACAGCGCTTTAGCACTCATAAACTGCGCACTAACCACTTCTTTATCCTGAACTTGAACTTCTTTCAGAACCGAAACTTTTCCACTTTCTTCCACCAGCTCAATTCGCAGGGTATCTGCTTGTGTTAACGTAGTGGAGATATCGCTATGATAAAAATCGCCTGAACGCATATGGGCGACGTGGGTTCTGGAAGCCTGGCTCCATTTCCCCATCCAATGAGGATTATTGCGAGCATATCGCTTTACCGATGCCGGCGCTCTCCGGTCCGAATTACCCTCCCTTAATACAGGGTTAACTGCACTGCCCAGCACCTTGGCATAGCGGTCTTTTATTTCGGCTTCTTCGTCGTTCTGTGGATCGCTGGGATAACGGGGTATGTCATAACCCTTGTTTTGTAATTCGGTAATCGCGGCAGCAAGCTGAGGGATGGAAGCACTAATGTTCGGCAATTTGATGATATTAACCGTCGGTTTCTGGGTTAGTTCACCCAACTCCTTGAGGTTGTCAGACACTTTTTGGTCATCTGTTAGACGCTCAGGAAAGCTAGCCAGAATACGCCTCGCCAAGGACAAATCACTGGTTTCCACTTCTATATCCGCTGTACCCGTGAATTGGTTAACGATTGGAAGCAGGGAGTAGGTCGCCAAAGCGGGCGCTTCGTCGGTGAGTGTATATATGATTTTCGATTTACTTTCTGACATGGGATACACCTGTTATTTTCCTAGACCACAGAATACCAAACTAGAATGAATCGGCACTTTTAGTTTGTTAACAAAAATTTAAGAGGGTGGATTGTACCGAAATATTAATTTTATTTACAGATCAAGCGCTTAATAAGCCATGCGGTAAACACGTATTATTCGGTTAATATTCAGTATATTGAAGAGCAAGCATTTAATTTGGTTGAGTTAGTCTAGGCGCATTTATTTCTTTCCGGTTGTTCGCGATGTTGCGGATCAGCGTTAATAACCAAAGCGGTATTCTGACTGTTTGTTAGCCACCCATTAACGGCCGACGACTGCTTATTGCGCACTGATTCTCCCTTTATCTAATGTAGTTCGATTTAATTTCGCGCCCTCAATCAGGTGCAGATCACCAAAATAAACGGGTGGTAATAAGTTTGTTCCGTATCTTTAAAGGAGGGGTTTTGGAGGTCAGCAATATCGATGAATTCAAGTCGATGCTTTCAAAAACGGAAGACAACGACACTTTTTTTGCTGAGGCTATGTTTACCTATCAGTAGAAGGCAAGCGGGGTCAGTCTCATATCAGCCTGAAACTGACTCACAGACTTAAGATTATGCGAAAGCCGCTATTTAACATAATATACATTATGCCGAATGCCAAATATGCCTTTTTACGGGCGCAATACGAAATTGAGGTCCGGCCGGTAAAACGTCCAAATTTAGCCAATTCTCACTCAACCAATTGATTTCAATAGGGATTTTAGAACTCCAGTTCGAGCATCATGGGCTTGGCCTTCTTCGATAAATCCAACTCAAAGCTCCCCAATCTCCCAAAATGTTCCGTGTGATAAGGTGAAAATGAAGCCATTTGCGCTTTGGTAACGTCATACCCTTGGGACTTAAGCTGGTTAAAGGCTTCGGTCATCGCATTGACGTTGTACAAAATGGCGATGTTTGCGAGCAGATGGTTATATTTGACTATCTTTCCCTGCTCATGACGTAAATTTGCAGGAATCTTTCCGCTATTGGCAAAGAACAGCCAACTGGCAAACTCGTTGAACTCTTCACTTTTACAGGTCGCAGCCTGAATTGTTCTCCTCAGGTCAATGTCAGTGATGTATTCGAGTAAGAACATCGTTCGTACTACTCGCCCTAACTCGCGGAACGCAAAATACAGTTTGTTTTTTCTGCTCTTGGTACCAAAGCGACGAAGTATTGTTGATGCTGTTATTTTCCCCGCCTTAACCGACATAGCCGTTCGAAGCATGTCCGGGTAATGAGTTTCTATAAGATCCCAACGTATGGGATCTTTGAATAATGACTGAATGTGCTTGAGTACCATCCCTTTGTCGGGTTTGTAAAACGTCAGGTCCTTGATGTTGCGGATTCTCGGCATGAGCTTTATCCCAAGAAGGTAAGCCAATCCGAATACTGGCGTTGATTGCGCTTGGGTGTCGCCATGCAGTGTGTCCGGATTAAAATCGGATTCATCATTGAGCAAGCCGTCGAGAATGTATATGGCTTCATACACCCCGCAAGGAATAAATCGACTGAACAGTGCAATATAGGTATCCGATACATGGTAATACGCGATGCCGCCAAAACTACCGTAACGCAAGTGATATTCTGACAATAGATTGTCTTCGTACAGATCCCAAAGTTTTCCGTCTGCGGACACACTGCTACCACTGCCCCAGCAGTCAATGAGTCGAAATTTTTTATACGCGCTACTAACTTTGGCGATTGCTTTGTCTAATCGTTCTTCGGTGCTGCGTTTAAGATTGATCCATGCAACCTGCTTTCGGCTAACTCCTTTCACTGAGCGTGCTGTTTCCGTTGGTCCAATATTCGTTCCGTAGCAAAACAACGTTAATACGAATCGTAGGAATGGATCATCCACACGTGACTCGAAACCAGATAATGGACCAAAAAGTTTGTGCAGATTTAACCACTGCTCCGCGTTAAGAATCACATCAAGCAAATTGATTTTTTCCAGTCGCTCGCGCAGCAGTCCACCCAACTTTTCAATATCTTCACCCGGCAAATCCACCTTCGGCTTACCAATAACCAGTTGGCCTTGTTCAATGCGTACTGTTTCGTCTTTGGGAAACCGTTGATCCGCTTTATGACAAATTGCTGTCATATCGCTTTTCAGTTGATTCGTAAACACCATATCCCCCGGTTTTATACCGACCTGTTCAGAGTAGGTTTCGTGGTCCGCTTCGTATTCCTCCCATGTGATCAGTTGTTCACGATAATCGTCGAACTTTTCACTATAGGGCACAAAAAGATCACCGTTACCCAGCTCCTCAGCGACGCGTTCAAAAACGCACAGTTCAAAACACGCTTTATCTACGTGAGTTATTTTTGCAGTGCGACTTGATTTCCCTGTAACCAACTTCCACCATTTCTCTCGAATCCAACGGATATTGAGCTTGTTTCTCTCGGGATTTTTTTCATCCTGAATACATAGGGTATCAGTGCGACGTTTTCTGTTTTCGATAATAAAATGCAGTGCGTTGAGAACATCTTTATCTTCAGACGCAGATGCCAAATTCAGAATTTCAATGGCCCTGAATATTTGCGAGCGCTGCTTTTTGTACAGCCTTACCATAAACGGTAGATAGTTGTTGTCGGCATAGGCCATGTACTGCTCGCACATTTTCAGCAGTTGTTCACTGTTCGTTCCCAGAACAGGATCGAAGGCGGCAACCGATTTTGGTTTCTCCAGATATATTTTTACGGTGCCAGTGAGTACCGATACCAGCTTATCCGTGTTTTTGCGGTGCTGCACAAGGTACTCTTCCAAATGCTTTTGCGCAGTAGCATCCATTTTCTGAAGGACTTTGATAACAATTTGAGCCGCGTTATCGAGTGTTTGCGCGTATTGATGTCGAATCAACACGACGACCATGGCAATCCGCTTGGATGTTTTGAGCTTTAGCAGTTCCGCGTGGTCCAGTGCTTTGGCTTCATTGATGAACTGCCGATGTTTGGTTGGTGGCAGTCCAAAATCGGTTGGGAGCAGTTGTTGTAAGGTGCTTAACCACTCAAGGTAATTGATGTAGGCGTGAATATTTTTGGGTGTCGGTCGTTTGGGCTCATTTTTAAGAGTGCTCCACCCAAAGCCATTGGGTCCAGAGGCACTATTGATGAGTTGTTTGACTAAATCGAGACCTTCTTGTGACAGATAACCGGATAATTGCTCGTAATAGCTCGTGTTGATCTCTGCTCTAGCCGCGCGGCAAATTTTAAAAAGCGTGTGGTAGCTTGGAATTTCGTATTGCTCTTTAACCAAATATTCGAGCGTCACGTTGATCACATCGGCGAGCGCTTCCTTGGTTTTCGCCGCGTCCATAGCCCACCCATGTACTAATGGTGTTGTTGTGCTTGCGTCAAAGGGTTGAATGTTGAGGTGTTGCCGTATGAGTTTGATGTGACGATCTTTAGCGCCGGATGAAAAATAGTTACGCAGGTTTTCGATGGAAACCCGCGAGCGACAAGTCTCCTTAATGTGCTGCAATATCACACGGGGTATTTCTGACAGGAGCGCGAAACGTCCCAGGCGCTGAACAATTTTTAATTGGATGAGTATGCCCAGATAGCCAGCGCTGGCTCTTTGAGTATGTCGCTGAGCAAAGCGCTTGTCTGCAGGTGTCGGAGTATAGACGTCTCCCAGCTCCTCAGGCTTGAGATCTTTTTTGAGCCTCGGATAGGCCGTCTGGTGAATGGCAACCATGACGCAGGTCCTTGGATTTGATTTTTAGTGATCGTTCGACCTGGGAATACGCGAACGCCCATCAGATCTTAATTGTTCTGAAAACGGATCGGCGACGTCGATGTAACGCATTGCGGATTTAACTTCTTTCCAACCCACATATTCCATCAGCGATTTGGTGTCCCAGCCTTGGCTATTGGCCCAGGTAGCAAACCCCCGTCGCAGCGAGTGGCTGCTGAGCAGGTGCGCCTCTTCGACCTCTGCGCGTGCAGAGCACCGCTTGATAATCCCGATGATACTGGCCGGATGAAGAGCTTCATCCGATAGGTGGCCCCATCGGTTAATGGAGCGAAAGACCGGCCCGGACTTTAATTGTGCTGCGCTTACCCAATCCAGGTAGGCTTCGACTGGACACAATCTTTTCAGCGCTGGCGCTTTGTATCGTCGCCCTAATCGGGAATGATCCCCTTTGCTGCGAGGGACAAAAAACTCCATACCTTTGCCTGCGTCAGCCTGGATATGTTCGACACAGAGTCTAGCAAGCTCATCACTGCGGAAGGCTCGCCAGAAACCGATCAGTAATAACGCTTTGTCGCGGGTGGCTTGTAGGATTTCAGGTTGTGATCCGTTGTTAATTAAACGATTAAAGCAATTCACCAGTTGTGTGAGCTGTTCTAATTGAATGGGTTTTGCTTGCTTTTGAACAACCGGATGTAATTCGACGATGCCCTTTAAGACTTTTTTCACATGAGGCGCTTTGGTCGGGTCAGGAAAGCCCTGATCAATATGCCATGCTGCCAAACCGGATAAGCGCTGCCGTAGCGTGTTGACCGAAAGCGTGTTCGCATGATCCACTAAATACCGAGCCACACTGTCGGCGGTTGCCGGAAGAAAGCCACCCCATTGATTTTCGAAGTGCTCGACAGCAGCACGGTAACTAATGCGGGTATTCTCTCGCGTAGCCGCTTGAAGGTATCGATTAACGTCTGTCACCGCAATTTCCTTTCCTTTTTCTCAATGGTACTCTTAGATTTCGGTGACAACTCATTCAATATTCCGCACTGATCGATAGATCTTGCTTGCCCACATGTGTACCTCAGCCGTTTTAAGTCACTGTGAAGGTTCTGAAGGTCAGCAATCCGCGCCTCGACAATGTGTAGGTGAGTATCAATCATGTCATTCACTGCTTCGCACGGTGTCCCTGGTGAATGTTGTAAAGAAATGAGATGTTTGATCTCGCTCAACGTCAAATCCAGTGCCCGGCAATTTCTAATGAAGACCAGTTTTTCGAGCGTGTAGGTATCATATAAGCGGAAGTTTCCATCGCTACGCGCAGGCGCCGAAATTAAGCCTTCTTTCTCGTAGTAGCGAATTGTCTGGATCGAACACCCACTGTGTTTCGCAAGCTCACCAATTTTCAATAACGTCACCCCTTGACTCTATAGTTACTATAGAGTGTAAGCTTGACTTCATTGTTATTTCAAGGTCTATTTATGACATCTGACGCCTCACAATGCTGCGGTTGCCAAAGTGACGAAGCGGGCTCACCGTCTTCAGGATCAAACCTGCAATCGGATAGCCCTTTGGCTGCGCTAAATAATGTGAGTGTGTTTGACGTACCTAAGATGGACTGTCCTTCTGAGGAGAACCTCATACGGACAGCATTTGCGAGCTTTGGGGAATCGGTCGCCTTCGAATTCGATATCCCTAATCGGAAAGTGCATGTCTATTACGCTGGCTCACCTGAAAAGGTCGAAATGGCCATGGAATCCGTCGGGCTCGGCGCCCGTCGCATATCGCATGAACAGGTGGATACTGAAAGTGCGAAGGAGATACAAGAAGACGCCAGAATTAAGGATGCGCGCGAAGCCTGGGTATTGAAGTGGCTACTCGGGATTAACGCCGTGATGTTTTTCTTTGAGCTTGCCGTGGGCATCGTGGCGCAATCTGCGGGGCTGATCGCGGATTCTCTGGATATGTTTGCGGATGCTGCGGTCTACACGGTGGCACTCTATGCTGTGGGAAAAGCCGCTCACGCCAAGCTTAAAGCTGCGCATTTATCCGGCTGGCTCGAAGCGGCTCTTGCTGTGGGTCTTTTGATAGAAGTCGCCAGGCGTACCTTTATGGGAAGTGAACCGGTCTCGATGCTGATGATAGGGATTGGCAGCCTGGCATTAGTTGCAAATGTGGCGTGTCTCCTGTTAATTTACCAAGTACGAAATAATGGCACACACATGAAGGCCAGCATGATTTTTTCAGCCAATGACGTGCTTGCCAACGTAGGGGTTATCGTTGCGGGTGGCTTGGTCGCGCTGACGGGGTCGCAAATTCCGGATCTGGTCATTGGTGTCATTATTGGACTTGTGGTATTGAATGGCGCTCGACGCATTCTTTTGTTAAGATGACGCGCATTTACCATTAACCTGAAAATCAGATAAATTGAATTTAATGCTGAAACGTGTCCTGACATATGTTGTGCTCACACTGGTTGTTCTGCAATCCGTGGTGGCCATGGGTGATGCACATCAGTTGCACCAGTCAGGCGCTGAGCACCTGGTTTTTGACGAATCCCATCAGCATACAGAAGGGAATATCCTCGAAAAGCAACACGATCGGGATGTTCAATCAGAAGCGTCCGTTTCGGACAAATGGGATTGTCATCACTGCTGTCATTGTCATGGCCATCTTTGCCCGGCCATTCTGTTTGCGACCGAACGTATTCATCTAACCAAGAACTCATCCCCAGTGCCCGATTACGCAGAAAGTACGTTTCCAGAAACCTACGAAGCCTTCCTGCGCCCTCCCAAAGCCTAAGTCCTTTCAAGCAGTAAAACTCAACGTATTCACCCGCATTAGCGGAAAACACGACTTAATTCAGGACTTATCCATGCGAGATTCCATTCTCTACAGGTGTAGACGCACCTGGCTGTGGCTTGCGTTTTTACTCTGCAGTTCGACACCGGCTCTAGGTGCAGAAAACGCCGACACACTGACGTTAAAAAAAGCGTTGGCACTAACGCTGACACACAACCCTCAATTTTACCAATACCGTTTTTCCAGCGAGGCGCTGAACGCCCAGCGGCAGACCAACGCCTTGCGCCCAGCGTTAGCACTAGAGCTGGAGGTCGAAAACGTTGCCGGTTCGGGCAGTAGTAACCAAGGCCTTGATGCGGCGGAAACCACGCTGGCGTTGTCTTCAGCGATCGAGCTGGGCGGAAAACGCCAGGCACGCCTTTCTTATGCGGATGCCCGCATAAACCAGGTGGAGTGGGAGCAGCAAGCCGCGACCCTCGACGTGCTCGGAGCATTAACCGAGGTTTACATCGAAGGGCTGGCGACGCAGGCCAATATTCAATTGGCCGAAGAATCTTTGGCCTTATCCCAATCACTTCTGAAGACAGTGAAAACACGGTCTGCACGAGGCGCCACACCGGAAGCGGAAGTGATGCGAGCCCAAGCAGCGCTCACTCGTGCAGAGATCCGACTCGCTGCACTACAAGAGCAGTTTGAACGTCACAAAGTGCAGCTCGTAAGATTCTGGGGAGAAACCACCGCAAATTTTGCCACGCTGGAAGGCAGTCTTTATAACTTTGCGGCTACTAACAGTTTTGATCAGCTGTACGCACGCGTCCAAACATCGCCCGCCATTCAGGTACTGGCCAGTGAAGCGCGCATCCGGGATGCGCAAGTCACACTGGCCCGCGCAAATGGCCGTAGTGATTTAAGCTGGCGAGTTGGCGTAAAACGTTTTGAAGAAACGGGGGGTTCGGCATTTACCGCCGGGCTTTCCATTCCATTGTTTTCCGGTAAACGCAGCAACGGCGAAGTAAAAGCTGCACTTGCTAACCGTAACGCAGTGGATTACGCCCAAAAAGATCGACTATTGCAACTGCATGCACGGCTTTTTGAGGCCTGGTCACTTCGAAAACAAAGTATCACTGCGGCAAATCTTACCCAAAAGGTTGCCATCCCCGCATTGGAAAAAGCACTCAGACTGACGACTGAAGGTTTTGAAAACGGGCGTTATCGCTACCTCGATTTAATCGCCGCCCAGGAAGAGCTGCTTGCAAGTAAACAGGCGCTCATCGATGCCGCTACAACTGCCCTCGTAAGCCAAGCCTTGATTGAAAAACTTACAAGCGAAGCACTCAATCCATAATTTATTAACCTTTTTGTTCAGGTTTGATCAAGTCAGACCTTAGGAATCTATGACTATGAAAACTATATTCATCACATTAATGACTGCTTTTGTTCTTACTTTAAATACCACAGCTTTCGCAGCAGACGGCCATGACCATAAACATGAGAAATCTGAAAAGCATAAAGAACATCATACTGAAGGCGATCACGCGCAACACGACGATCATGTAGATCACGAAGACCAGGACTCAGAACACCCTGACGATCATGATCACGCGCATGACAATGCAGAAGAAGAAACAAAGGGAGACAAATAATGACCGCCTTAACAACATTGTTCCCTAACAAAAAAATTAAAAAGAAAAACTTGGTTTTAGGTGTGCTCTTTGCCCAGATGCTGCTATTCAGTATTTCGCCATTAAATGCCTGGTCGAAGGAAGATCACGATCACGAACATGAAGCATCAGAACAACATGCACCGCACCATGAAGATGGTGATCATGACGAGCACGAGGACCATGTTGATCACGATGATGATGGACATGATCACGGTGCTCATGGAGAAGAAGATGAGCACGGGCACGGTGAGGAAAATGCTAGCCGTATAGAAGGTTCAATGGCCCAACAAGTGGGTATCGTAACTTCGATGGCGAGTTCACAGGAGCTGCATCAGACCATCACGGTATACGGCGCGATTGTTTCAGCACCTGAGCAACTGAGCCATGTGCGTGCGCGTTTTGAGGGTATGGTTAAGTCAGTCAAGGTCACGCTTGGCGATCGTGTAAAAACGGGTGATGTATTGGCGGAAATTGAATCCAACGAAAGCCTGAAAACCTATGCCATCCGCTCGCCCATTGCCGGGAGAATCGTTCAGCGTCATGCCAATACTGGCGAAGTGACAAAAGACCAGGTTCTGTTTTCCATCGCTAACTTTGACACCGTTTGGGCGGAACTGCGTGTTTATCCCGCGCAGCAGTCTTCGGTCACAGAAGGTCAAGCGGTTCACGTTTTAGCAAGTAATGACAGCGTGAAATCCACGGTGGACCATATTGTGCCGTCAATGGAATCCCCTTATCTGGTGGCGCGCGTCAAGTTGGCCAATAGCAAACACGCTTTATCTCCGGGCTTAATGATCGAAGCGCGCGTGGAAACCGGCCGCTTTTCGGTTCCTTTGGCGGTAGTAAAAGATGCGGTACAAACGCTGGGGGGACGCCAGGGTGTATTCGTTAAGGCCGGTGATGAATATCGCTTTACACCACTTGTACTGGGTAAAAGTGATGATCATTTCTATGAAGTTATCGATGGGCTTGAAGCGAACAGCCAATATGTCAGTGAAAATAGTTATTGGGTAAAAGCTGATATCGAAAAATCCGAAGCAGAACACGATCACTAATCGAGGCGCGCTATGATTGATTCTATTTTGCGTCTCGCGATTGAGCGGCGCTTACTGATTTTATGTTTTATTTTTCTCATCGTCGGTGTCGGTGTGTGGAGTTATCAAAAACTCCCCATTGATGCCGTTCCAGATATCACCAACGTTCAGGTACAAATTAATACGGCAGCACCGGGTTACTCACCACTGGAATCGGAGCAACGCATTACCTATCCCGTGGAAACCGCATTAGCCGGCTTACCCAACCTTTCATACACACGCTCTCTTTCACGCTACGGTTTGTCGCAAGTGACTGTGGTGTTTGAGGAAGGTACAGACATTTATTTTGCACGCAACCTGATAAACGCCAGGCTCGGCGCAGTAAAAAGTGTCCTCCCGCCAGGGCTTGAACCTGAGATGGGGCCTATCTCCACGGGCTTGGGTGAGATCTTCATGTACACAGTGCAGGCCGAACCCAACGCTAAAATGGCCACTGGTGAACCCTATACCGCGACAGCGTTACGAGAAATCCAGGACTGGATTATCAAACCGCAGCTTGCGCAGGTGAAAGGTGTTATTGAAGTCAACAGTATTGGCGGATACAACAAGCAATACCACGTCATGCCGGATCCCGCAAAGTTGCTCGTTTATAAGGTCAGTGTCGAAGATGTCGTACACGCACTACAAGCCAACAATGACAACCGCGGTGCGGGTTACATTGAACGCAACGGCCAACAACTGCTGGTGCGATCACCCGGGCAGCTTGGCACTGTTGAGGACATTGGCAATGTGATCATCACTGAACGCGATTCTGTTCCAATCACGGTGAAGGATGTTGCGGACATTGGTATTGGCAAAGAACTGCGTACCGGTGCGGCGACACGCGATGGTGTGGAAACCGTTTTGGGTACCGCGATGATGTTGATCGGCGCCAATTCGCGTACGGTGGCGCAAGACGTGGCGAGCAAGCTCGATGATATTCAAGCCTCTTTGCCGGAGGGCGTAGTCGCCGAAGCGGTGTACGACCGCACGGCATTGGTCGATAAAGCGATTGCCACCGTTTCCAAAAATCTGATGGAAGGGGCACTTCTGGTCATCGTTGTTCTGTTTCTGCTATTAGGAAACTTTCGCGCGGCTTTAATTACAGCAGCGGTCATTCCGTTAGCCATGTTGATGACCATTACAGGTATGGTGAAAACAGGGGTATCGGCAAATTTAATGAGCCTCGGCGCATTGGATTTTGGTTTGATCGTCGACGGTGCCGTCATTATTGTTGAAAACTGTGTTCGCCGCTTGGCCGAGAATCAACATAAAAACGGTCAACAAGATTTACGTGAGCGATTAAGTACCGTTTTTGATGCAACGTCAGAAGTCATTCGACCCAGCTTGTTTGGTGTAGCCATTATTACCATTGTTTACATTCCAATATTCAGCCTCACCGGGGTTGAAGGAAAAATGTTTCACCCGATGGCTGCAACGGTGGTCATGGCATTGCTTTCGGCCATGGTACTTTCGCTCACAATTGTTCCAGCTGCCGTTGCCGTATTTATGAACGGCAAGATCAGTGAAAAAGAAAGTATTGTCATCACCAAGGCTAAATCGGCTTACCGCCCGTTACTTAAACTTGCGCTTAAATTCCGCTGGGCTGTGGTGAGTTTTGCTACCTTCTTAGTGGTGTTTTGTTTGTGGTTGGCTTCAACACTGGGGTCTGAATTTATTCCGCAACTGAACGAAGGCGACATTGCTTTGCACGCCATGCGTATTCCGGGCACGGGGCTTGAGCAAGCGGTGGAAATGCAGGAAATTCTTGAGAAAAGGATTAAAGCCTTTCCGGAAGTGGAGAAAGTTTTTGCGCGTATCGGTACTGCGGAAGTGGCGACGGACCCAATGCCACCCAATGTCGCAGATAACTTTGTCGTACTTAAGCCGCGAAGCGAATGGCCGGACACCTCCAAAACCAAGGATGAGCTTGTGGAGGAAATGGAGCGTGCACTGGAGGAGTTACCAGGTAACAACTACGAGTTTACTCAACCGATTCAGATGCGCTTTAACGAATTGATTTCCGGTGTACGTGCGGATCTGGGCATCAAGATATTTGGAGATGATCTGGATCAACTGGTATTGACGGCAAACGATGTGCTTAAGGTAGTCAATGGTATTGACGGCGCTGCAGATGCGCGCGTTGAGCAGGTCACCGGTTTGCCTACACTCTCTGTGATTCCCAATCGTACTGCGTTAGGTCGCTACGGATTAAACGTGGCTGAATTGCAAGACTGGGTGTCCGCAGCTATCGGCGGTGAATCGGCAGGTATTATTTATGAAGGCGATCGTCGTTTTGAGCTGGTTGTTCGCTTACCCGAAACCACACGCAGAGACATTGATCGACTGAAGTTTCTACCGGTCCCGCTTAAGAACGGCGAGTATGTGCCGCTTGAAGAGGTGGCAACGCTTGATATCTCCCCTGCCCCCGCGCAAATCAGTCGTGAAAACGGAAAGCGCCGTATCGTTGTTACCGCGAATGTGCGCGGTCGGGACTTGGGCAGCTTCGTAAAAGAGGTACAGGAAAGTATTCGTGAAAAAGCGGATATTCCACCCGGTTATTGGCTGGATTACGGCGGCACTTTTGAACAACTGGAGTCTGCCAGCCAGCGCTTGTCTATCGTCGTACCGCTAACGCTGTTGGTGATTTTGGGTATTCTGGTGATGGCGTTCTCTTCTGTCAAAGATGCCTTAATCATTTTCAGTGGTGTACCGCTCGCGCTCACCGGCGGTGTGTTGGCTTTGTACTTGCGCGATATGCCAATGTCTATCTCGGCTGGAATTGGCTTTATCGCGCTGTCCGGGGTTGCCGTACTCAATGGCTTGGTAATGCTCGCCTTTATTCGTCAGCTCTGGCATGAAACCGGGCAATTTAACGAGTCGATTATTGAAGGCGCAATGATTCGTTTACGGCCCGTTCTGATGACGGCGCTAGTGGCGAGTCTCGGTTTTGTGCCGATGGCATTGAACACAGGTACCGGCGCTGAAGTGCAGCGACCGCTCGCCACGGTTGTCATTGGAGGCATTATTTCCTCGACGATTTTGACTTTATTGGTGCTGCCGGTTTTGTATCAATGGGTTCATCGCCGAGAGGCAATGCAACATACTCTTCGTCATCGGGAGTAATGCCGTGAAGATTGGCCCCAGTTTTTGCTGGGGCCATCTATCAAACAACTTATAATCATGCGCAGGAGAAACCATGCATTCTCACTCTCATGACGACAACAGCAGTGCAAGAATCGGCTGGGCGTTTTTCCTCAACGTTGGTTTCACGATCATAGAATTTGTCGGCGGCATACTGACCAACAGCACCGCAATTATGGCCGATGCCGTCCACGATCTAGGAGATAGTTTATCAATTGGACTGGCCTGGATTTTGGCAAAACTTGGAAACAAGCCCGCCTCGCAAAATTTTTCCTACGGGTACAAGCGTCTTTCGTTGTTAGGCTCATTGATTAACGGCATCGTTCTGATTGCTGGTTCAGCCTGGGTATTGTACCAATCCATTCCTCGTTTATTCGATCCTGAAATGCCAGTGACAGAGGGCATGCTGGTACTGTCGATTTTCGGTATCGCGGTAAATGGTTTTGCCGCATTTAAGCTTAGCAAAGGAAAAACCCTGAACGAGAAAGTACTCAATTGGCATCTGCTAGAGGATGTGTTGGGATGGGTCGCAGTTTTTATAGTATCGGTCGTTCTTATGTTTGTGGAATGGCCAATTTTGGATCCTATATTAGCAATCGGGTTTACTCTGTTTATTTTGTTCAACGTCTTACGCAATGTGGGCACTACTTTAAAACTTTTTTTACAAGGTGTACCGGACAAAAATCTTGCGGGAAAAATTGAGCGAAAACTCAAAGATGTTCAGGAATTTCAGCGTTTCCACCATTTGCATTTATGGTCGCTGGACGGAGAACACCACGTGCTCACTGTCCATATTGAACTGGAAGCCGATGTTTCACTGGAAGACCAACGAGACTTAAAAAGGCGCTTATCGCAAGAACTTGCTGAGTTTGATTTAAGCCATACTACCGTGGAGTTTGAACTGTATAACGAGCCTTGCAGGGATCATTCGATTTGAGCTCAACAGAAGTTAGGGGTGAAATACGGCCGGTTCGACAGCTTGACTCTATACCAACTATAGACTTTACAATTGAGAGCTATTCTCATCAAAGTTGCTGCACTCGAGGTTTTATCGTGTTCATTCTTTCGTTCAAGCGTTACAACATTCGTCTGGTTTTCGCTCTGATTCTTATTTTGTCAGGACTGAGCAGCTTCGCCGACACTTCAACCCGGGATATCCGCCAGATGGCGCAACTTGCAGAGTACGTAGGCGTTGATTATCCGGAAGCGGTGGCCAATGGTGAAATTATTAATGAGGGGGAATATCAGGAAATGCTGGAGTTTTCCCGCATTCTGGTAACAGAGGCGCAACAAGCCAAAGCTACCACGATAATTTCCAGAGCCCAAAAATTGGAAGCGGCCATTCATGAAAAGCAGACGCCGGAAGTCATTCGACAATTGGGCAGAGAGTTGCGCAGTGAATTATTGATGCTCATGCCTGTATCATCTCAGCCCTCACAGCTCCTTCCAATCAGTGAGACTCATTCCCTGTTTCAAACACATTGTGCTGCCTGCCACGGAGCGATGGGCAAAGGCGATGGTGTTGCAAGCGCAGGACTCGAACCGCCGCCAACAAATTTTACTGATCGAGAACGTGCAATGAATCGCTCAGTACTTGGCCTTTACGATGCGATTACCGACGGAATCAAGGAAACGGCCATGGTTGCATATTCCGGCCGAATTTGATCACCCATTCTGGTTTAAGTTGATCACGGATTCTGGGGCAAGCTGATCAGTCATTCTGGTTTTATTTGATCGCTTTTTCCGGATTTCCAGAATCGGTGATCAATATCCGGAATGGCTGATCACCTTAAACCAGAATCACTCGTAACGCATTGATTAATATGAAGTATCAGTTAGTCTCCTCATCATTTTGAGATGAAGGAGCTCGTCTGATGCCATCCAAGAGGTTATCAATGCGTAAAATCAAAGAAGTCTTGCGGCTGCACTACGAAGCCGGGCTGAGTCGAAGGGCGATCTCCGATTCCCAGAACGTCAGTTACGGCAGTGTGGCCAATTATCTACAGCGGGCCGAGCTCGCGGGTATCCGTTGGCCATTACCTGCGGATATGGATGAGCGTACGTTGGGGCGTCTGTTGTTCCCCAGCCAACCCGTTACCGGTCAGCGTCGCTTTGTTGAACTGGACTTTCCCCAGATGCACCAGGAGCTCAAGCGTAAAGGGGTGACCCGGCAACTGTTGTGGCAGGAATACCGGGAACAGCATCCAAGCCAGGGTTACAGCTATGCCCAATTCTGTCACCGTTACCTGGAGTGGCTGTCTTGTCAGCAGCGCAGCCTGCGGCGGACGCATCGAGCCGGTGAAAAGCTGTTTGTGGACTACTGTGGCCCCACGATGTCGGTGGTCAATCCCGATACCGGTGAGATACGTCAGGCCCAGATCTTTGTCGCCGTGTTGGGTGCTTCCAACTACACCTTCGCGTGTGCTCATTGGAGCCAGAAGCAACAGGACTGGCTCGATGCTCATGTACAGGCCTTCACCTTCTTCGGCGGTGTTCCGGAGGTGGTAGTGCCGGATAATTTAAAAAGTGCTGTGCGCAAAGTGCATCGCTACGATCCGGATATCAATCCGGCGTACCAGCAACTGGCGACCCATTATGGGGTGGCCATCATACCGGCCCGACCTTACAAGCCCAAGGACAAAGCCAAAGCAGAAGTGGCCGTGCAGATCGTCGAGCGCTGGATCATGGCTCGTTTACGGCATCAGACCTTCTTCACCCTGGCCTCCCTGAACCAGGCCATCCGCTTCCTGTTGAACGACTTAAATCAGAGAGCCTTTAAAAAATTACCCGGCACGAGAAGGAGCCAGTTCGAGCAACTGGATCAACCGGCTCTGCGACCCTTGCCACAACAACCGTACGAATACCGCGATATCCGGCAGGTACGGGTGCACATTGACTATCACATCGAATACGACGGGCACTACTACTCGGTGCCACACCATCTGGTGAAACAGGCACTGGAAGTACAGGCCAGTGCCCAGACAGTATCGCTGTATCAGCACGGCAATCGCGTGGCGATTCATCCGCGCAGTTATCGCAAAGGTGCCCATACCACCTACGCGGAACACATGCCTCACGCGCACCGCGCCGTGCAGGGCTGGTCGGGCGAGCGCTTCCTGAATTGGGCCGCGGACATCGGTGCCGAGACCCAGCAAGTGGTGCAGCATCTGTTGCAGGAAAAACGGCATCCGGAACAAAGCTATCGTCGGATACTGGCCTTGCTGGGCAACGCCAAACAATATGGCCGGCAACGACTCAATAACGCGTGCGCCCGGGCACTGTTGATCAACTCACCCACCCGCAAATCAGTGGAATCCATTCTTAAGCAGGGGTTGGATCAGGTGCCTTACAGCACCGAAGCAACCGATGCCGGACAGGACCTCAACCTGGACCATCATGAGAATATCCGCGGCGCGGATTACTACCACTGATTTGACTGAACTCCAAATTACCCAGAGACCGATTGAATGAACAACCAGACTTTACAATCCCTGAGACAACTCAAACTCACCGGCATGGCCGATGGCTTCGAACAGCAACTGGCGCAACCTTCCACCCACAGCGAACTGGGCTTTGACGAACGGCTGGCGCTGCTGGTGGATCGGGAAAGGACGCACCGGATGCGGCAAAACCTACCTGGGCTGTGCGCTGGCCACTCAGGCGTGCCGGCACGGTTTATCGGTTCGCTATTATCGTTCCTCTCGATTGCTCGAAGCACTCAGCATTGCCCACTGCGATGGACGCTTCTCCAAACTGGTTCAGCAGCTCGCCAAAACCGATTTGCTGGTATTGGACGACTGGGGTCTGGAGAAGCTGACCCTGGGACAACGCAACGACCTGTTGGAAATCATGGAGGATCGGCATGGGATCAGCTCGACGCTCATCACCAGCCAGGTTCCCATCAATCACTGGCACAAAGCCATCGGGGACGCCACGCTGGCTGACGCCATACTCGACCGGCTCTTGCACAACAGCCACAAGATAAAACTAAGAGGAGAATCCATGCGCAAAACCAAAAGTGAAATCGCTGAAGTTGATCAGCAGTAGTGATAATATCGAACCCGTCGCGTTACGAGGTGCAAGTGATCAACTTGGTCCGGAACGGGTGATCAACTTCGCCGGAATATGCAATGGTCTCTTACGATCAGCTCAGCGAAGAGCAGCGTTGGTCCCTCGCATTTTATGTAGGTGGTCTCGCATTTGAAGCAAACGCAGAAGAAGGAGTGAACGCTACCGACCTCTCCATTAAAGAGCTGATTAATCACAACCCGATACAGTTAGCGAACGGAGATTCTAATACGCTAAAGAGTGTCATTTACCTGCGCGCACAACCGAGTGCTCTTTTTACGGAGAAGCCATCGCCCTTGCAAATTGCTCGCGATCAACTGTTGGCCGCACGCGCTTCATACAACAAGGGAAACTATGAAGAATCCAATCGACTGGCCGTGAGTGCCTATCTCGACGGGTTTGAGCTGGTAGAAGACAGCCTGGATACACGAAACCCCGATCTCAGGAAAGACATCGAAGCCAATATGATGGCGCTGAGAAAACAATTTCGGGAAAGTTCAAACCAGGAACAACTTAATACACTCCTCGATATTACTTTGGCCCAGCTGGAAACGGCAAAACGACAACTATCTGCAGACAGTCTTTCTAACGCTACGCTGTTCAGCGCAAGTTTAATTATTTTATTACGCGAAGGGTTGGAAGCCTTGCTTGTCACTCTGGCCCTTGTCTTGGTATTAATCCGCTCTGAACGACGCGACGCGCTTAAATTTGTCCACGCTGGCTGGATTACGGCGCTCATTGCCGGTGGGGTAACCTGGTGGGCGGCACGATCGCTCGTCAATATTAGCGGTGCCAGTAGAGAGGTAATGGAAGGTGTTGCCGCTTTAGCTGCGGCGTTGGTGCTATTTTATGTCGGCGTTTGGATGCACAGCAAATCCAATACCATACAGTGGAAGGCGTACATTCAAAAACACGTTACTCAACGGTTAAAAACCGGAACATTGTGGGGAATAGCTACACTCGCATTTGTCGCCGTGTATCGAGAAGTTTTTGAAACCGTGTTGTTCTACGAAGCGCTACTGCCCCAATCTTTACCAGCTCAAAACCCAACGATTATCGGGGGTTTCCTTGTTGGCTTACTCTGTTTAAGTATCATCGGATGGATAATGGTTCGTTACTCAATAAAGCTTCCTATTGGACGGTTCTTTTCCGTAACCACGTACCTTCTTGTTGGCTTGTCCTTCGTATTGATAGGAAAAGGGGTAATAGCTCTGCAGGAAGCGGCTTTCATTGACGCGTCCCCACTTCCGATATCATTTGAGGTTGACTGGATTGGCTTAAAATCCACATGGCAAAGCTTAATGGCCCAAATCACTATACTGGTGTTATTTTTGGTGTTCATGCTGGTTTCTAATCAACGACGAAAACCAGAAACCAGTTCAGATTTTTAAATCACTAATAATGCCTACTGTTTAATTTAGAGAGCAATCCCGTCTAGCGTATGCAGAGGTACACTTATTAAATATCTGTATCTCTACGTGCAAAACATTTTAGATTAGAGTGATTATTTTGAAATTGATAATCACTCCTAAATTAAAGTTATCGAACATTTCAAACTTCAGCACCCGAAATAGTTTTGTCGCTTTCAAACGTCAAACCATTTTGATTTCTACTGTAAGTCAATTTGTTCATGTGATTTTGACAAGTCTGAGAAGCAATGCATTGAGCACAACACTCACACTACTAACAGCCATAATAGCTCCCGCCACCATCGGGTTAAGCAATCCAAAAGCAGCAAGCGGAATTCCAACCAGGTTGTAGATAAACGCCCAAAACAGATTCTGACGAATTTTTTTGTTGAGTTTTTTTAGCAATGGTAATAGCTTCAACAACCCTCAATGGATCACTTTGCATTAGAGTAATACCCGCAGTTTGCATCGCAACATCGGTACCCGCCCCCATCGCTATGCCTACGTTGGCCGTTGCTAATGCGGGAGTGTCATTAATGCCGTCTCCGACCATTGCCACTTTTTACCCTCCAACTGAAATTGACTCACCACGTCGGCCTTGTGTTCTGGCATCACTTCCGCTCTGACAAAATCAATACCCAATTTAGCGGCGATAATGTCCGCACTGTCTTGTGTGTCGCCAGTGAGCAGACAGGTTTGTATGCCCAATTCGTGCAATCGACTGACGGCTTCAATTGCACTGGATTTAAGCGTATCCTGAAATTGCACAAGACCACAAAGCTCAATCGTATTGGGTTTTATTTGTCTCGCGACCCACGAGAGCGTATTGCCTTTTATCGCAAATTTTTCGCTATAGTCTTCGAGTAAAGACGCTTCAATACGGACGTTTAACGTCAAACGTTTATTGCCAAACCAGTAATTACCCTCTTCTAACTGACCGCGCATTCCAAGGCCTGGCAGGGTATGAATCAACTCGAAGCGCTCGGCGATAAAGGATTCTTTTGTTGCATGATCCAGCAGTGCCTTTGCAAGTGGATGTTCGCTGCCCTGCTGCAGGCCCTTTAAATAACCCAGCAACTGTTTTTCTTCTCCAACAAATGCATCGATCTGTTCGACTCTGGGTTTACCCTCCCTCAAGGTGCCGGTTTTATCAAAAGCGACCACATCAACATGTTCTGTGGACTCCAAAATTTCAGCATCTTTAATAAGAATACCTCTTTTGGCAGCCAATCCCGTCCCTACCATAATGGCGGTTGGCGTCGCCAGACCCAGTGCACAGGGACAAGCAAAAATCAGCACGGCTACAGCACTGATAATCGCTTGCGTCCAATCGCCGGTAACAAAACCCCAAGCCAACAAAGTCACCAGTGCAATCACTAAAACAACAGGCACAAAAACAGCGCTGATACGGTCGACTAATTTTTGCAAAGGGGATTTTTTTGCCTGTGCGGACTCCACTAAATGAATGATTTTTGCGAGTGTACTTTCCGCGTTGCTGGATGTGACTTTTACAGTAAGCAATCCATCGATGTTAATAGAGCCACCGATCACTTTATCGCCAACCTGTTTTTCAACCGGTAGACTTTCACCGGTAATCAAAGCTTCATTTATAAAGCCGTTACCAGAAAGGGTAACGCCATCGGCAGCTATCCTCTCACCCGCTTTAATTAAAATAATATTGTCAATTTGCAATGTGTTTGCGGGAACAATTTTTTCGATACCGTTTTCAACTAAATTAGCGTTTTCAGGCCGAAGATCTTGAAAAGCGCGAATGGCATTGGTGGTTTGATTTTTGGCTCTGGCTTCCATCCATTTGCCTAAAATAACTAGCGTGATGATCACTGCGGATGATTCAAAGTACAAATGTCCTGCATGACCGATAAGAATGTTATAAATGGACAAGCCATAGGCCGCGGATGTACCAAGTGCGACCAGGCTATCCATATTGCCACTGCGCGCCTTTAACGCAGCGTAGGCACCACGATAAAAGCGGAAACCGAAATAAAACTGCACAATAGAAGCCAACATTAAGTGCAACCCAATTGGCAGTAACCAGTTAAAGCCGAACCATTCCCCTACCATTGGCAGCATCAACGGGATGGTCAACATCCCTGACAAAATAAATGAACGACCACCTTGGTTTGTAGCGTTGACTGACGACGCGTCCTCCATAGCGATTGCTTGATATCCAGCATTTTTGACCGCTGCATAAATAGTGTGTTGAGAGGTGTCAGCACCGACTTCAACTTTTCCGGTTTCCGTCGCAAAATTCACACTGGCACTGCTCACCCCATCGGTTGCCAGCAGCGCCTTCTCAATACGTCTTACACAGGATGCACAGGACATCCCCTCGATTTTAAATTCAAAAGATTGATGGTCGGTTAAAGGTTTCATCGCAAGTTCTCCTTAGGATTTATTGCAGCTTAATCCTTGCCATCGTGGGAAAGTCAACAAATGAGTATGGCTAAAATCTCGCAAATTAACATCGCATGAGATACGGAAATTTTTTGATGAATTAGTCTTGACCTTACCACAATGGGAGACATCAAACTGAAAGCATCCCATCCGGGATTGCAAAGAATTTAACGAGGTTTACCTTATGATTACCTTTAATGTTCCCGACATGACCTGTGGTCATTGTGAAAAAGTGATAGCCAAAGCAGTTAAAGAAACAGATGGCAATGCAAAAATCCATTTTGATATGAAAGCGAAAACGGTGGCGATTGATTCCTCTTCTCCTTCACGACTTTTACAGCATGCAATTGAAGCAACGGGCTATGAAGTCACCGTTGAAGGAAGTAACGATAAAAACAGCAGCAGCTGCTGTGGACATTGCAGTATTTGATACGTCATACAGGGTTGCCTGGGCAACCCTGACTTTACACGCTTTTCAATGCGAGCAAGAAATTCCTTCCAAAATTGGACAGTCTGGCCGCTCATCACCGCGACAGTGTTTGGCTAAGTTCGATAAAGTATCGCGCATTTCCTGCATTTCTTTTATGGCTTCATTAAGCGATTGAATATGCTCTTCGGCTAAGCGTTTGACCTCCGAGCTGGGGCGGCCTTTATCTTGATACAAATTCAGGAGTGTGGCGATCTTCTTCATGGAAAAGCCCAGTGACCGCGCGCTTAATGAATTGAAGCGTATGGATATCAGATTGGCTGAAGATTCGATAATTGGCTTCAGTTCGATCGGCTTCGGGCATCAGTCCAATCTGTTCATAATGACGGATCATTTTCGCGCTGACACCTGATAGCTCAGAAGCCTCACTGATATTGTAGTAACCGGACTGGCGTGCCTGGGACATTTCGGGGCGGGGCTTCTGGACTCTTCGCATTTTGATTACCTTCGACGGTTAAGCTTTGACAAGTCTAAACCCTCCCATTATAGGAAGGTAAACCAGCTGCGCGCTTGGTTTGACTCTAAGCTAACTGCCGTAGAATATGCACCGAAACAGACTTAAGGTTGCAGATTGCTATCGCTATGAGAGACGCTCGAAGTCTCAAACATTGCATTGAAGGCAATCAATTGTAAGCCTACAGTTAAATACGCCTAACTTACCGTACTTAGTGTTCAACTCGACAATAGCAGTACACAAAACTTTGCGATGTGTTGAATGGCGTTTGGTGAACTTCTTTTTGATGACCCAGCAACATAAATGACGATCCGAATTCTTCATGCAATGCTGTGGCTGAATACCGACGTACGGGCAACCCGCTACATTTTTCTGGACCATCCTCCGCAAACGTCGCGACGATCACGTGCCCTCCTGGTTTGACACTATTGAGGACGGTATTAATGTAACTTTGACGATCCGCTTCATTAGTCAGAAAGTGGAATACTGCTCGGTCATGCCAAAGGTCGATACTGTGTTTTGATAATGATAGTCGCGTTACATCGCCTTGCAGCCAACTAACGCAGTCGCTTGCAGGACCTAGCCTATTCTTTGCAACCTCCAGGGCGCTGGAAGACAAATCGAGCACGGCAAGATTGGAATAGTTTGCCTCTAGTAAACCATCCACCAATGTAGATGCGCCGCCACCCACATCGAGGATACGACCTGCGGTATCGGGCAGTAACTGCTGGATAATAGCCAACGAGCGGGTAGCATGAGCTTGAAACCAACTCACCTCATCGGCAGTTTTTGTGGAATACACATTTTCCCAGTGACTTCTCGTGTCCATAATATTTTGCTCTTTCCAAGTTTTAGTTACAAATGCCTAATTATTGATGCTGTGTAGGTGTTAGACAAGCGGTGCTATCACCCTCAATCATAACTTAAAACGGCCGTTCGTCAGCTAAAGGCATTAATATGACAAAGCGCGTGAGTCCATTTTCGGAAGAAACGCTTATAGCACCTTCATGCCCCTCAACGATCGATTTTACGATAGCCAGCCCCAAGCCTGCCCCCTCGCTCTGACGCTGCCTCGATGGATCAACCCGATAGAAGCGATCAAAGAGTTTCGGTAGATGCTCTGCAGAAATCCCCTGCCCCGGGTTTTCAATTGTTATTTGGGCCTGATTGCCAACACCCTCAACAGTGACATTGATTGTTTCGTTCTCTGGTGTATAACGAAGCGCATTAGACAAAAGGTTAGAAATCACTCGGCGCAGCATCGAACGATCGGCCATCACGTTGACGCGATCTCCCCCTACAGCCAATGTAATTTTTTTATCCTCCGCCAAGGCTTCGAAAAATTCGAAAGTGGCTTCAACTTCTTGCCTCAAATCCAGCAATTCCCAATTGGGTTTAAGTAGACCGTTCTCGCTCTGCGCGAGCCACAGCATGTCATTCACCATTTTGGTCAATCTTTCTTGCTCTTCCAAATTGGAGTAGAGCAATTCCCGATACTCTTCAAGTGTTCTCGCTTGCCCCAAACCTACCTGAGTTTGCGTTGCTAGATTCGTAAGAGGTGTTCGCAACTCATGGGCGATGTCAGCAGAAAAATGGGACAGGCGCGTGAAGCTGTCGTCAAGGCGACTGATCATCTGGTTAAAGGACTCTACCAGAGGTTGTAATTCCATAGGAACAGTTTGTTCATTCAGTCGCATATCCAATTGGTCGGCTTGAACAGATCGTATGGATTCACTGAGTGCCCGCAATGGCGCATGCCCTTGATGCACACCGTACCAGGCTGCGAGTAAAGTAAGCCCACCAGCCAGCGCCATGATTAACCATAAATTGCGGCTGAAATGTTCGAGAAAGCGCATATGGAAGTCCATATTGATGGCTGCAGTGATGAGATAGTTTCGGCCGTCAATTTGCACTTGGGTCATCGCGCCTCGATAGGATTTATCATCAATATGCCAACTCACAAGATTGTCGGCGCGGATAGTGTCCACCGGGGCATTGAATCTAGCTCGGGGAGGAAAAATCACTTCATCTGGGCCGTAAACCAGCGCACCAGATTCGTCCCAAATCTGATAATACACACCGTGATGACCGGAAACGGCATGGGGAAGTGTTTCGTTGGCGGAACGACCTGAACGTGTTGTCTTTTTTAGTGCTTCTACCACGGCATGGCTGATGACAACCAATTCGTCAGCGTCTTGTTCTGCAAAATGCTGTTCGACTGACTTCTGAACGAGATGACCGATTACAACAAGGCTGAGACTAATGGCAAGTGCGACAAACAGCATCACACGATTGTTGAGTGATAATGGACGCGCCAGGCGAAATCCAAACGCCATATTATTCGTCCTCAACATCGAGTTTGTAGCCCATGCCGCGAACGGTATGGATCAACTTGGGCTCAAAGCCTTCATCAATTTTGCTTCTTAAGCGACGGATGGCGACATCTATCACATTGGTATCGGAGTCAAAATTCATATCCCACACTTGAGAAGCGATCAACGAGCGTGGCAGTACTTCGCCTTGGCGCCGTGCCAGCAGTTCCAATAAACAAAATTCCTTATGACTGAGATTGATTTTTTGGCCTCCACGAAGTGCACGATGCTTTGGTAGATCGAGGGTTAAATCGGCTACTTTGATCTGATCCGTAAGTATCGGCGCAGTGCTTCTTCGCAACAAGGTGCGCACCCGAGCCAGCAACTCGGCAAACGCAAAGGGCTTAACCAGGTAGTCATCGGCACCAAGTTCTAATCCTTTTACTCGGTCATCGACACTGTCGCGCGCGGTGAGAAACAATACCGGAGTCTGGCACCCCGATTCTCTTATGGACTGAACAATACGCCAGCCCCCCACATCGGGCAGCATCACATCGAGAATTAACAGATCGAAGGTTTCGGTCATCGCCAGGTGGTGACCATCGAGACCGTTGCGCGCGAGCGTCACCATAAACCCGGCTTCGCTCAGGCCTTGTTGCAAATAATCCCCGGTTTTGACTTCGTCTTCGACCACTAAAAGCCTCATGGCACCATCCTCTTAGCTACACATTCATCTTATTGAAACAATAGCCCGTCTTCACCCACAGAAAGATGACCGGAAGATTACAGCTTTGTCATTTTCAGGTCATGCCCATGACAGATTCCTGGCTGTAATCTACCCTCCAGACCTTTAAAAAAAGCTTTTGAATCAACTACATTTTTTGGAAGACGACAAAATGAATCGCCCATTTAGCCCCCTCGCCGGCTCCTTTAGTCGCCGGCGTTTTGTTCAAGGCCTCGCGGTTGGCGGAGTTCTGGCAACGACACCTGCTGTGTTACTGGCAGGCGAATCAGCCCAAACCGCTCTGGGGTCAGCCCCCGTGCTCAGCGGCACCGACATCCAACTCGAAATAAGCCAATCGCTGGTGAATTTTACCGGTGTAACCCGCAAGGCAACGACCATTAACGGCTCCATTCCTGCACCCACACTGCGTTTGCGCGAAGGCGATGACGTGACGATACGAGTCACAAACAGACTGAGTGTCCCGACTTCCATCCACTGGCACGGCATTTTATTGCCCTTCGAGATGGACGGTGTTCCGGGTATCAGCTTCAAGGGGATTGCTCCGGGGGAAACCTTTGTTTACCGATTTAAACTCCGTCAAAGCGGCACCTACTGGTATCACAGTCATTCCGGCTTTCAGGAAATGACCGGGATGTACGGTGCGCTCATCATCGAGCCCCGTTCGGGCGAAAGGCATCAGGCCGATCAGGACTTTGTCGTGCAGCTCTCCGACTGGACGGATGATGACCCGATGCATGTATTCAGCAAGCTAAAGGTTCAGGGGGACATTTACAACTTCAACCAACCGACTTTTTTTGACTTCACCCGCGATGTGTCTGACATGGGGTTAAAGGCGGCATTGAGCAAACGCCAGATGTGGAACCAGATGCGCATGAATCCAACCGATCTCGCGGATTTATCTGCAGCTACCCTCACCTACCTAATGAATGGCAATGCTCCTGCTGGAAATTGGACTGGTGTATTCAATAAGGGAGAGCGACTGCGACTGCGATTTATCAATGCCGCCAGTAACTCCTTTTACGATGTTCGAATTCCTGGATTGAAGCTGACGGTTGTGCAGGCAGATGGTCAGGATCTAGAGCCCGTCACCGTGGATGAGTTTCGTTTTGGTCCCGGCGAAACCTACGATGTTTTAGTTAACCCTGATGATGAGGCCTACACAATTTTTGCTCAGAGCATGGACCGCACCGGTTATGCCCGAGGGACCCTGGCTACACGGCAAGGTCTGTCAGCACCCGTGCCGATACTGGACCCAGTGGAGTGGCTGACCATGCAAGACATGATGGGGGCGATGAACCATGAGGGGATGGGGCACGATGCCTCTATGGAGGGAATGGACCATAGCAATATGAATATGGAAAAAATGGATCACTCACAGATGCACGGCGGTATGGCCATGGATCACAGCATGCACAGTATGCAACAGGGTTCCCAAAATCCGCTGGCAAAGCCGTCTACCAGCGTCAACCATGCACGAACAGAATATGGCCCTTCTGTCGATGCGCGGGTGGATACACCACGCACTAACCTCGACGACCCGGGTATCGGGCTTCGCGACTTAGCAGAAAAAGGTTTGCGCCCTATGGGTCACAAGGTACTCACGCTTGCCGATCTACAATCTCTCGATGGTGTGCTTGATGATCACCGTGTACCCGAAAAAGAGTTGGAGTTGCACCTCACCGGCAATATGGAGCGCTACAGTTGGTCTTTTGATGGACTGGAGTTCGGACGAAGCACACCGGTCTCCCTCAAACACGGACAACGTGTTCGCATTATCTTGCAAAACGACACCATGATGACCCACCCGATGCATTTGCATGGCATGTGGAGTGAGTTGGAAACGGATCAAGGTGAGCTTCGTGTCCGGCGCCACACGATTCCCGTACAACCCGCTCAGCGCATCAGTTTTCTCACAACTCCCCACGATTTAGGGCGTTGGGCCTGGCATTGTCATCTTTTATTTCACATGGATGCGGGCATGTTCCGCGAAGTGGTGGTGTCATGAGGATGGATGCTTTGATTAGGCTAACTCAAATTGCTTTTGGCCTGGCTTTCGTTCTAGCCAATGCCGCCTACGCACAAATGGACCAGATGCAAATGCAAGATGAAACGCCCGGTGATGCACGCGATCCACATGCTTATTCAGAGGGTTTCACCTTAACAGACGGACCTTATGCGCTACCCGGGCCCAGACAATTAAAATTAGCCGACGAACATCGCTTTTGGGCCGTCATCGGTGATCGCCTGGAATACCAGGAGGAGTCAGAAAGCACCGTATTTGATGTGCGGGCTTGGTATGGAACCACTTATAACCGCTTTGTTTTAAAAACCGAGGGAGACCTTATGGATGGCTCCCTGGAAGAGAGTTCGACGGATGTACTGTGGAGCCGTGCTTTCAACGCGTATTTTGATACTCAGTTAGGCGCACGAGTTAATACCTATGAAGAAGGTGAAGATCGTCAGTGGCTCGCACTGGGTTTTGAAGGGCTGGCTCCCTACTGGTTCGAGGTCGATGTCACAGCTTATCTCGGTGACGACGGGCGAACAGCGTTGTCTGCGGAAGCGGAGTACGAGCTCTTGCTCACTCAGCGACTGATACTGCAGCCCAGAATGGAAGTGAATCTACTTGGTAAAGAAGACCCTGAAAACGGTCTCGGCTCGGGCCTGACGAATATGTCAGCAGGTATACGCCTTCGCTACGAATTCAGCCGACAATTTGCGCCTTATATCGGTGTGGAATGGTCAAGTGCATTTGGAGACACTGCGGATTACCTGCAAGCTGCTGGTGACGATAAATCCGGCTCGCAAGTATTGGCTGGGCTGAAATTTTGGTTCTAGTTATTTACGAGGTTTTTATCACATTAATCAACTGGATTTAGAGGAAACTGCTTATGAAAATTAAGCCCATCTCATTGCTCCTGGCAATAACTGCCTTTGTAACCACAACATACGCCCAGGCTCACGATCCCAAGGAACATATGAAGGACGCTGAAAAGCCGAATTGCTCCGCGATGAAAGACATGGATCACAGCAAAATGGACATGGATGACCCGGTCATGCAAGCCATGATGAAAAAATGCATGAAAGATATGCCGCATGATAAAGACAGCAGCGAAACGAATTCAAAGCGTACACTCGACGTCATCAAAAGCGAGGACAAACACGCCGATCATCAACACTAATTGCGAGGATAACATGCTATCGATCTCAGCTTTCTTAAAGAGTTTATTGCTCCTTATGGCTCTAGCCCTCCTCGCAGGAGGTCTGTTTATATATTCCGGGCTCTATCCGATGGGAGCCGATACAGCGCATCACCCGCTTACATATTGGACGTTAGAAACGCTGCGTGAAAAATCCATCGCTCGCGCTGCAAAAAACATTCAAGTCCCGACAGATTTGGATTCTTCTGATCGGCTGTTGGCAGGTGGCGCCGATTACAATGACATGTGCGCAGGTTGCCACTTGAAACCGGGTAAAACAAAAAGTGATCTTGCTATCGGTTTATACCCCTCTCCTCCTAATTTGAGTGTCTCTGCCGATGGGAATAATTATGGTCACGGATCTCAAACGGCCAATGACGACCCGGTTAAAAGACATTTCTGGATTATAAAGCATGGCATAAAGGCATCCGGCATGCCTGCTTGGGGTCCCACACATAAAGATGAACGCATTTGGAATATGGTGGCGTTTCTACAGCGTCTTCCAGGTTTGTCGAAGGATCAATATCAAATATTAACAGCCAGAGGCGGCACGGAAGAATCGTATCAGCATTAAAATCAAAATTATTGAGTAGGACAGATATTCAATGACGTAAATTAACTTGGAATTTGTAAAAATTTCAAAATGTTATCGAAGTCACCGAAAGAGAATGCGTAAAAACCGTTTCATAATCCTGGAGAATACCATGTCAAATTACGTTAGATTTGGACTGATGATTGCCACGTCAATCGTGGTTATGTTTTGTTTAAAATACTTAAGCACCTACGAGATGAGTCACGTATTTTATAGCGAAACACGTACTTATATGTCATTGATGATGGGCGCGGCGATGGCGGTTATTATGCTGAGCTTTATGTTGTCTATGTATAAAAACAAAGGTCTGAATGCTGGAATCTATTTGGGTAGCGCCGTGGTATTTGTCGCTGGTCTTTTCCTCGTGAGATCTCAAACAACGGTACAAGATGCGTCCTATATGAGATCCATGATTCCCCACCACTCCATTGCCATCCTCACAAGTGAGCGATCTGAAATTACAGATCTTCGAGTGAGAGAGCTAGCGGATGGTATTATCAAAGCGCAACGTAAAGAAATTAAGGAAATGGAGTGGCTCCTTGATGATATTGCGAATAACGGAAATGCAACGACCGAGTTCGCAGCAGAGCAACGGCCAGTACCTGAATTTGAAGGGAAACTTTAGTGTGATTGAGTAATTTTAAAATAATTTAATTGCTCTATAGGCATAACTTAACTTTGTCGATCATGATATTAGGTACATTGAGTAATAAGCTCTATTTACGGCAAAATAAATGGTATTACGGCTACTCCTATCAACAGCCAAGCATATGAAATAATGGTTGTGATCAACAGTATCCAATCTCCTATGCTTCGCTTGCTTGGCATTGAGCCTTCCTTTTTCGAATACCACCAATAGATTAAAAACCGCTGACTCCAATAAAAATGATATTCAGGAAAAGGGAATAATCAACTTTAAAAAACTCGCGATCCGACATGGATCTGGAATCGGAGGTTTCAGGCAGTAGGCCCAGCAGATCGAAACCGTAATGCATGATCAACGACACACTGATCAAGGCACACAGAAAAATCAGCAAAATATAGATGGACATTTTCCAACCATAATACTGCGCTTGAATGCGCAGCACCGGAAATACGACAAGATCACTGAAGATAAACGCCATCACGCCTGCAAAACTGACACCTTGTCCGAAGAGCACCGCAGCGAGGGGAATGTTGCCCATGGAGCCAATAAACGTAAAAAATGCCGCGATGGGCCCCACCAGCGTTTGTGCCAGCAACTGCCAAAAGGACATCGAATCTTGCCCCGCACCAATGAATAGGGATTGGAAAAATTCAGTGGGGACAAAAGTTGCAATGATTCCAGCTATCGTAAAGCCAACGGTCACATCCTTCCAGACCATTTTCCATTCCATGACATATTGATTAGCGACTTGCTGCCAGCCGGTCTTACTGGTGATTTTATCTTTCCAGTTTTTTTCCTCGCTCATGGATGAGTCGTGCCCTGACTCGGCGCTTCTTGCATGTTCTCGTGCCTGATCTTCTAGTTCTTTCTTGCACGTGAGCTTAACCAGGAACCAAACGATTAAAATCAATAGCACCCCGCCGACATATTCACCGACGACAAACTGCCAGCCAAGAAAAATGGCAATGACAATACCGAGTTCAACAACCAAATTTGTAGACGCCAATAGAAACGCCAGGGAGGGAATTAAGCCAGCACCTTTGGCAAACAGGGCGCGTGTCGTGGATAACGCGGCAAAGGAACATGAACTGGAAATAAATCCAAAAAAAGTGCCCAACGCTACACTCCTTGGCCCTGTTTTGCCCATGGATTTTTGCATTCTTTCCTGGGTGACAAACACCTGAATCATTGAGCTGATGACATAGCCCAGCGCAAACGCCCAAAACGCCATCCAAAAAAGTCCTACTGTTGTGTGCGCAGCATTTTGCCACTGCGTTAGAAATTCATTCATTAGCGTCCCTCTCATTTAGATGTGAACAGTAGCAAAGAATGTTCCAATGAACACCGCGCCGGATTGCAGGTGAACGTCCCTGTTTAGCGAGTCCTATAAGTGTGCAAAGAAACGTAGGCGTTATTGCTTTATTTTCAGATGGTTACCACCGTTCGTTAACATAAGCCCAGGCCCTTTCCAGAGCGCGAATATCGCCGGAAAAACCAACAGCACAGCGATTAATGCCGACGCCGTTCCGCCAACCATGGGCGCGGCAATCCGTTTCATCACATCAGCACCGGTACCATCACTGATTAAAATGGGAACGAGCGAAATCAGTAAGGTTAAACTGGTCATTAACATCGGTCGAATACGTTGCGCAGCGCTTTGCGCGACTTTTTCGTGAAACTCTTCCAACCGGTTTGTTGAATCCAGCGCGTCCGGCTTTTGCAGGGCATCGTCCAGATAGTGCAACATCAACAAACCCAACTCGGCCGCTAAGCCCGCCATAGCGATCATGCCCACCCACACGGCAACACTGAGTTTGTAATTGAGTAGAAAGAGCAGCCAGATCGAGCCCATCAAGGCAAAGGGCATGGCCGACAGTACAAACATCGTGTCACTGAAGCGGCCGCGATGCAGATAGAGTAAGAAAAACACGGCCAGCAAAGTGGCCGGTATTACCCACTGCAATTTGGCCTTGGCCCGCTCAAAATACTGAAACTGTCCCGCCCACCCCAGACGATAACCTGCTGGCAACGCAACCTGTTCGGAAACCACCTGTTTGGCTTGCGTGACATAGTCAGCTACACCCAAATCGCCCTTTAGGTCAACAAACACAAAGCCAACCAATTGGCCATCCTCGTTACGGATCATCGGCGCCCCGGTGCGAAATTCGATATCCGCTACTTCAGTGATGGGTACCTGCGTGCCGGTTTTGGTGGGTACCAGTACTTTTTCAAGCGCCTCAATGGGGTCCTGGGGATTTTCCGTCTTAAAAAGACATAATACTACACAGCCCCCGTGGTTCCTGGTCTCCAGAGGGGTATTAACTTAGACATTTCCTCCAGTTTCGGTAATCGGCCGCATTATTTCCTCGATAT